>Ga0193963_1000407_pt1 | contig 22824 bp, 26 predicted proteins | sample FB_6_MG_FD_140359 | JGI IMG/M metagenome (GOLD analysis project Ga0193963, IMG submission 140359) | Microbial mat bacterial communities from the Broadkill River, Lewes, Delaware, United States - FB_6_MG | ecosystem: Environmental > Aquatic > Freshwater > River > Microbial mats | place: USA...
ACTATTGCTAAATCCGCTGCTTTTTTAATTACTTCTGCACTTGTAGAACCAGCTTCTTCTGCTATTTCAAATACCCTAACTTTGTCTTCCATTCGCTAATATCTCCCTTAGTTGTACGATATACTCATCTTTATTTTTACAGTGTCTATATAATGCTTTTTCTAATTTAGACTCATTCTCTAAACAAGATGAACATATATAAAAACTTCTTCCTTTTCCAGAAAAAGCAATTAACTTTTTATCCTTACACTGTAATCTAGTCAATAATTTTTGTGCTGTTTTTATTCTACAAACAATACAAGTTCTTATTGATATTTTTAACATTTTACCTAAAACTCTCTTAATCTTCTACAATCACACCATTATTATCAAAATCACAAATTAGAATTTTAAAATGAGGAAAGTTTTCTTCTAATTTTTTTGACAATCTTACGGCATCTTTTCCATATGCTAAATTAAAAAATGTTGATCCGCTACCTGATAAAGTACTCATTAGTGCTCCATTTCTTAAAGCGACTTTTTGTACTGCAAATAGCTCTGGCATTTGCTTCATTCTATAATACTGATGCACTCGATCTTTTGAAGCTCTCTTCAACATTCTAAAATCCTCTGTCATAAATGCTGCTGTCAATAAAGAACTATGAGACACATTAAATACAAGATCTTCCTTACTATATTTATATGGTAAAGTTTTTCTAGATAGGTTTGTAGATATTGCACGATTAGGAATAACTACAACAGCTTTTAACGACTTAGGAATCTCTTTTCTTAAAAAGAATACTTCATTTTCATGAATAGTTGATACCGTAAAACCACCCATTACTGCTGGAGTAATATTGTCAGGATGAGACTCATAACTTAATGCTAAATTTAATAGCTTTTTATCATTTAATTCTATACCTTCAATAGCATAAGCAGAAGCAATTGCACTAATAATAACAGCACTACTACTTCCTAATCCTCTTGATAACGGTATCTCATTGTGAAATTCAAATCTGAATTGTTGGTTACTATTACTAAAATTTTGATGAAAATCATTAAAAGTTGAAATAAACATATTATTATCTTTTAATTTAGGGTTGTTTGCCCCCTCACCTTTTAATGAAACGCTATGAAATTTTGCTGGTTTAATAATTACATGGTTTCGTATATTTAATGCCAAGCCCAATGTATCGAAACCTGGTCCAAGATTTGCACTTGTTGCTGGTACACTTATTTTCATTATATTCCTTATTCTTTATTAGTTTTACACTGCTGGTAAATTGTATTCTGGCAAAATATTGTCACTATAATTTATATCATGGAGAGACTCTGGTAATGAAAATTCTTCTATGTTATTTTCTTCTAAAAATTTTATACTAATTTTATCTTCAGAACCTTTTTTCTCTCTAAAAAAATACTTTTTTCCTAATGCTTTAATTGGTGAATTTTTATTAAAGTCAAATCCGCTTACTGCATATAATCTTATATTTTTAACAATTGAAATAGTTTTTAAAAAAATATATGCAATTTTAATTGCCATGTAGCTTCCTGGTCCATTTACATACAAAATATTTTCAACATTATATTTCGATAAGATATTATCAAATAATAAAGGTAGGATATCACTCGTTTTACCCTCTTTTGAAATATTTTCTACCAATTTCTTATTTCGATATATACCTATTAAAATTGGATTTGAAATCGAAATAACTACTACCGTATAATTAGATTGTTGCATATGCTTTCTCTAATGAAACTACTTCATCTTTTATTTCATCTAGATCAACTATTTCAAAATTTGATGGGTCTTCTAAAAGTTTTTTTGTTAAAAGATGATTTAAATGATGACTTCCCGCATGTGCATTATACTCACCAATCATTGTATATCCCAATAAAGACATATCACCAATTGCATCTAATATTTTATGCCTAACAAATTCATCATGATATCTTAAACCATCAGGATTTAAAATTTTTTGATCATCCAAAACTATAGCATTATCTAAACTACCACCTTGAGCTAGACCTATACTTCTTAGATATTGTACTTCATGTAAAAAACCAAAAGTTCTAGCTCGAGAAATATTTTCTTTATATTCTTCAATTGAATAATCAAATCTAAATGTTTGTTCCCCAATTGCAGGATGTTCAAAATCAATAGAAAAATCATAGATAATATGATTTGATGGTAATAGTTTTACAAATTTTCCATCAATATTAACTTCTACTTCTTTTTTTACTCTAATAGCTTTTTTACTTTTACTTTGTTCCTGAATACCAACTTCATCTAATAGCATACAAAAACCACTACTACTTCCATCTAAAATAGGAATTTCATCATTATCAAGAACTACTCTTAGATTGTCAATACCATAAGCATAAATTGCAGATAATAAATGTTCAATTGTTGAGATAACAACATCATTTTTTCCAATAACTGTTGCCATTTTTGTATCAATTACATATTCAGGAGTAAGAGGAATAGTAACCGCTTCATCATTTCTATAAAAGACAATTCCCATATCATCATCTAAAGGTTCTAATCTCATTTTTACAGGAACACCTTTATGCAAACCTATACCAACAATTTCTACGCTTTTTTTAATTGTTCGTTGTTTCATTATTTACCATCAATGCTTTGTTTAGCTTTTTTTAGTACATCTGTAATTCTTACTTTAATCCAATTTTTATCCATCCATTCTATTGGATTTACTTCTACACCTTGAACCAATACTCCAAAATGCAAATGATCACCAAATACTGCACCAGTAGATCCTGTATTAGCAATTTTTTTATTACTTGAAATATCTTCCCCTACACTTACATGTTGAGAACTTGTATGTGCATATAAAGTTGATAATCCCATTCCATGGTCAATAATAATAGAGTTTCCATATAAACCAAGATAGTTTTTGAAAATTACTATACCTTCATTAGAACTTCTGATTGGTGCTTTTTTAACACTTGCCCAATCAATTCCTAAATGCCAAGCTTCATTGATTTTTTCGCCATTTAAATAATAATGTCTTTTATCTCCATAGCCAGCTACTGTTTTTGAACCCCGTAATCTTTTAAATGCTTTAATATCAAAAGAATCTACTCTATCAAGTGAAGAGTTTTTTGCAACAGTTTGTTCAATTGTATTTATATTTTTATCTCTTAAAACAGTATTTGAATATACAAAAATATCTTTTATATCATTTGGTATAGGCTCAAAACTTTGTTCCAATACACTTGCACTAACATTTTTAATAAATTTTTCAGTCAATTTTATATTGTCGTTTTTAAAATTCTTTTTTTGTATGTAAAAAGGAACTTTTGTGATTGTTTTATTATCTGCTTTATCAACTACAATTAAATTTACTCTCTCAAATGATTTTATATCCATAGGCCAAGCAACTAAAGCAACGTAATGATTTTCTTTATAAAATGGAGTTAATTTGAAGTTTTTCTTATCATTAAATGAGATATAAGCATCTTTTAAATTCTCATCTTGAACCTTCACTATTACTACGCCACTTCCACCTCTTTGCATATATCGTGAATTTCCGATTACATTCGCAATTGGTTTTTTCGTATCAATTTTTACATCGATTTGCTTAAGTATTTTATTACCCTCTAAAAAATTCCATTTACTATTATCAACAACTTCAATTTCCAGAAAAGTATCTTGCCCCTTATAAAACATATCAAGTTTCGGTGGTTCAATGTCTAAAATCAATTCTTTTTGACTTGATTCCATAACTTTTTGAGCTAAAATAATATTTTTACTACCATCTTTAAATGTAATTTTGTAGTATTTAATACCTGTATCATCTTTTATTTTAATTTGAATTTTTGACTTTAAATTCCAATAAATATTCTGTTTTGCCTCTACCGTAGGTTTATTTTGCTCAAATGCAGGTGAAAGGTATAAATAAGCTAAACCTATTATTATTACTACAAAAACTAAACTAACTAACAATCCTATAGGACTTTTTTTATTTTTTTTAAATGTCAATATGATTCCTCAAACTATCTAATTATATTGGATTATAGCGAAAATTTATTTAGTTCTTCTATAATATAATTGATTATGATTCTATTTGTGGTGTCTCATTTACTTCTAATTTATTATATTGACTACACATAGTTGAGTTTTTCTTTTTACCTTCACCCTCAAATATTCCATTTTGTTCAATTATCAGTTCATCATATTGCATTTTTCCAATAACTCTACCTGAACCAAGAATATTCACTTGTGCAACATCAAATAAACCATCAATCATACCATTAACAGTAAGGATTTTTGCTCGAATTTCACCTAAAACTTCGCCATTTTTTCCAATAGTAACATCTTGACTTGCTACAATAATACCTTCAAATCGCCCATCTATAAATATCGATCCTTTAGTATCAATCATTCCCTTAAGAGTTGTTCCATTGCTAATTACTGTTGTACCAGTTTGTTCTGTTGGTTTTTTATTAGCTTTATTAAAGATTCCCATTCCACTCTCCTTTGTTTTTCAAATATTTTTTCATAATTTTTCATATTCCATGTTGTAAAGTGTGTTGGATTTAATACTTTATTTGCATGTCTAATTTCATAATGCAAATGTGGACCATTACTTCGTCCACTATTTCCACTTCGCGCTATTACTTGTCCTTTACTAACAATATCACCTGCTTTTACATCAACAAAACGCAAATGACCATATGCTGTTTCAAAACCATAATTGTGAGATACTATAACAACCCGTCCTAGAGTACCTTCGTTTTTATCTTGAATATATCTTACTACACCATCTGCAGTAACTTTTACTGGAGTTCTTCTTGCTGCTCTTAAATCCAATCCATTATGATACTGTCTTTTCCCTGTTGTAGGATGTGTTCTCCATCCAAAATCAGATGTCGTTGTACAAATAGGCAAAGGACACTCACTAGGTATTGTATGAAGCATAAATGTTTTTTCTGAAGATGTTAACTTAGCAAGTGTTGCTCTTTGGATTAGCGAAGTGTCGTCTTCTTTATCAATACCAATAATCTCTTCTATCTCTTCAAGTTGAGAACCAAGCTCTTCAATTTGTGCGATTTTTGCTTCTATTTGTTTACTGTAAATAGTATTTTCATTTGTTAATTTATCACGCTCACTAGACAAATTATTTACGCTAGTACTTAATTTTGAAATTGTAAAAAAGCTAATTGAAACAATAAATAATATTACCAGTATTGTCCATAAAATAATCTTTTTTATAATCTTATTGACACTAAATGATTTAGAACTATCAATATCAGAGATTGTTATAACTAACCTATCTTTTTTCATTCTGACTATATCCTTTCAAAAAATTTTCTACTACTATAAAAGAACCAAAAACTAAATAATAATTTTCTTCTTCTATTTTCATTATATCAAAAGCATTTACATTTAAAGATAAACTTGTTATAAATTTTTCTAAAATGTCATTTTTTATAATACGTTTATCATCACATTTGATTATTTGAACTTCACTAATATATGGTTGTAAAATTTTTAAAACTTCTTCATAGTCTTTATCTGCAAAACTATTATAAACCAAAATAATTTTTTTATTCTCTTTTTTAAGCTCTTTAGCAATAGCTTGTGCAGCTAATGGATTATGCCCTACATCAACAACTATATTTGAACTAATTGATTGATATCGTCCAAATAATTTTGGAAGTGTATATTCAAAATCTACAAATCCTAAATAATCTAACACTGATAAAACAACTTTAAGATTATTTTGTAGATAAATAGGTAAGTGTTCACCTTCAGAATTTAAAGTAAAACTCTTGATATTTATCTCTTCCTTATCATGTAAAATTTCTTCTTTTATAGTAATAACATCATCAAATACTTGATTCGACAATATAAATCGCTCATCACAACTTCTCATTTTAGTTGCCGCAATTAAAGAAATTGTATCTCCTAAAAAATTTTGATGATCCAATCCAATTGTAGTTACAATTGTTAAATCATTATGTACAACATTAGTTGCATCAAATTCACCACCAAGCCCCGCTTCTAAAACTAAATAATCCTTATCACTACTAAGATACAATGCAAGTAGTGTAGTATATTCAAAATAAGTTAGTTTATCGAGTAGATTCTGTGGTAAAATATTTTGTAATTGACTATGCGTATGGTTTAAAACATCATCAGTAACATCGTATCCATCAATCCAAATTCTTTCGTTAAATTTTAAGATATGAGGAGAACTATAATGTAGTACATTTTGATTAAGTTGATTAAGCAACGAAGATAGGTATCTTCCTGTACTACCTTTTCCATTAGTTCCTACTACATGAATAACATAGGGTAATATAATATGATTACTTAAAATATTCCAAGATTTTTTGATAATATCATAATCAATTTTTTCATAATATAACCCTTTATTATCTAAAAAATTTTCTAAATTAACTATAATTATTCCTTCATACTATGCACAGCAATTTTTGAAAATAATGTACTAAGAGCTTTAGTTGATGCGATTTTAACTGCAATTTTCTTTTTTTGATCTGTAATTACAGAGTCACTATCAACCGTATAATCATAATAATCACTTACTGATAATGATTTAATCTTTTCGTTTAACTTATTGTATGTCATTTTGATATTTACTGTTGTACGGTAACTTTGCACATAACCATCGCTATCAGAACTAATAGATTTATGACTTACACTTGAAAGTGCTACGCTTACGTAGGTATCAGCATCATCTTTATTACTTGTTAATAATGCGTCAAATTGATTTAAAATCATCTCATTCATAGCATCTTTAACATATACAGAATTCTGAGCATTATCAATATCTACCATCAAATCGACATAAACATTACCTTCTATTGCGCTTTTAGCATAAGTAGATGATGGTTTATATCCACAACCTGTAAATAAAAAAACTGTTACAAATAATAAATATAAAAAAGATTTCAATATTAGCCTTTTACTACTAGATTTACTAATTTATTAGGAACAACTATCTCTTTAACCATCTCTTTCCCATCTATCCATTTTTTAGCTACTTCAGTATCTTTTGCTAATACTAAAATTTCTTCTTTTGTCGCATTTGGAGAAACTTCAATTTCGCCTCTTTTTTTACCGTTAATTGTAATAGCTAAAACAATACTATCAAGCGTAAAAACTTCTTCTTTTACTTCAATAACATTATCAAAGTTTTTTCTTTCAAATAACCTATCAGCAATTTCCCAACAAGTGTGAGGAATAATAGGTTCAAGAATATTTGACATTATAAAATAACCTTCAAACCATACTTGCGCATTTTCTTGTGTATTTAACGCATTAAGTGCTTCCATACAAGATGAAATCAATGTATTAAACGCATATGTTTTATTCATAACTTCATTTGATTTATTTAAAGCTTCATAAACTTTTTTTCTGGCTTCTTTTTCTTCCTTTGACAAGTCACTGTGATTTATAGAATCTATACCCGCAAAATTTTCTGCATTTAATACTGAACTTTTATCATAAAATCTTCGTATAAATCTATAAGCACCTTCGACTGCACTATCATTCCACTCTAATTCTTTTGTTGGCGGTGCTGCAAACATCATAAATAATCTTGCAGTATCAGCACCATATTTAGAAACAATAGCGTCAGGATCAACAACATTTCCTTTAGACTTAGACATCTTCGCACCATCTTTTAAAACCATACCTTGTGTCAAAAGATTTTTAAATGGCTCAACAGAGTTTGTATATCCAAGTTGGTTTAATGCTTTTGTAAAAAATCTAGCATATAAAAGATGTAAGATAGCATGCTCAATTCCACCAACATATTGGTCAACATCCATCCAATAGTCTGTATTATTCTTATCTATACCAACTTCATTCCATTTTTTAGGATTTGTTGCATATCTTAAAAAATACCATGAAGACTGTACAAATGTATCTAAAGTATCAGTTTCTCTTCTTGCATCTTTTCCACATTTTGGACAAGCACAATTTTTCCATGTAGGATGATTTTCTAATGGATTACCTTCACCTGTAATCTCTACATCTTCAGGTAAGGCAACTGGTAAGTTTTCAATCTTTTCAGGAACAATTCCACATTCATCACAATGAACAAATGGAATCGGAGCACCCCAATATCTTTGTCGTGAAACTCCCCAGTCTCTTAGTTTATAATTAATCTTTTTTTTACCTAATACATCTTGTTCAAAATCATACATAATTGATTTTTTAACTTTTGTATTTTTTTGTCCATCATATTTACCACTATTGATAAGTTTACCCTCACCAGTAAATGCTTCTGACATATCTGTATCATTTTCAATTACAACATTAATTGGTAAATCATATTTTTTCGCAAATTCAAAATCTCTTTGATCATGAGCAGGTACAGCCATAACTGCACCTCCACCATATGATGCAAGTACAAAGTTAGCAACCCATACAGGTACCTCTTTTCCAGTTAATGGGTGAACAACAGTAATTTCTAAATCTAAACCGATTTTATCTTCTGTGGCTCTATCTCTTTCACTTACTTTTTTCATTGCTTTAATAGCATCTATTTTTTCATCACTTAAAAGATTATTTTCAATTAAATATGTAACTATTTCATGTTCAGGTGCTAAAGCAGAATAACTTACTCCAAAAATAGTATCTGGACGAGTTGTAAATACAGTATATTTATCAAAGTTGTTTGATAATTTTTCTTTCGAAGTCTCACTTAACGAGAAATCAAATTCTAAACCTTCACTTCTCCCTATCCAATTTTCTTGCATTGTTAAAACTTGTGATGGCCATTTACCTTCTAAAGTTTTTAAATCATCTAAAAGAGTTTGAGAATATTTTGTAATCGCTACATAATATCCAGGCATCTCTTTTTGTTCAACTTCTGTATCACATCGCCAACAACAACCCTCTTCTACTTGCTCATTAGCTAAGACTGTATGGCAAGGCTCACACCAATTTACTGTTGAAGATTTTTGGTATAAAAGACCATCTTCATACATTTTAATAATAAATTCTTGTTCCCATTTTGTGTATAATTCATCACTTGTAGCAAACTCTCTAGTTTTAGAAAAACTAAGACCTAAACCTTCAAGTTCTTTTCTCATATAATCAATATTTTCGTATGTCCATTTTTTAGGATGCGATTTATGTTTAATGGCAGCATTTTCAGCTGGCATTCCAAAACTATCCCAACCAATTGGATGTAATACATTAAAATCATTTTTTCTAAAATGTCTAGCAAATGCATCACCTAAACAATAATTTCTAACATGTCCCATATGGATTCTACCACTAGGATATGGAAACATACTTAAAATAAATTTTTTATCTTTTCCACAATCTTCATCTAAAGGTTCGTTTGTTTTATTTTCATTCCAAAAATTTTGCCATTTTTCTTCTATAAGAGATGGATTATATTCCATTTTTAATATTCCTTGTCTTGTGTTTTTGCACTTTCTATTAATGCTAAGGCAATAGAGAAAATATTTGCTACAACTGCTCCAATTGCAAGTGCGATAGCTAAGTCTACATTATCGGTAAATGAATACACTATAAATGCTGGGATAAGATGTAAATCGGCAACTAATGAACTTGCTAATAATTCTGCTGCAAGTAGATTTCTTACACCAATTTTCAAAATTGTTGATATTACATTAACACCTGCTGCTAAAAATAAAGCTATCTCATTTTGTTCATATAAAAAACCAGCTGTCGTAGTTAAACTCATCAATGAAAAGAATATATAAATTACTTTACCCCAATCCATGCAAACTCCTAAAATTATTATCTATTAATTTTGCATTGTATATTAATATTGGTTATAACTTGGTTAATAAGAGAAAATATTAATTTAAACTTTTATTCAATTAATTTATTGTAATATATAGAACATAACAAAACTAAGTATTGAGGCTTATATGAAATTTATTCTACCGTTACTCATTGCAGTATTTATTACAGGTTGTACCTTAACAAATATTAATAAACCAACCAATGTAAAAAAACAAAAAGATACCCCAAGTAAATTACAAAAAGAGATTGTAAAAAAGAAAAGTGATTTTATCTTTGGTACAAAAGAGAATCCTAAAACAGAATATGTTTACACAACCTTAAATAATACTATTATAGGACTTGGTGAACAACTATTTGATACTAATATAAATAAGAAAAATCCTGCTAGAGTTATATTAACATCATTTGTTGATTTAGATAAATTAGATAAAACTTCTACATTAGGACGGCTTATTAGTGAAAGTATGTTTAATGAACTCCATATTCGAAAATTCTTAGTAACTGATTTTAGAGGGCAAGAAGCTGTATCTGTTAATGAAGATGGTGAGTTTCATATTACAAGAGATGTTGAAAAATTAAAAGACAATGTAGATGCCGTTGAATATATTCTCGTTGGAACATACGTAAAGTTTGAAAACCAGAGTTTATTAATAAATGCAAGAATTTTAGACTCTATTTCAGGTGCAATTTTATCATCTGCAAGAGTTATATATCAACCAGAAGACTGTTCAATGTATGGTTTATGTAAAAAAACTAAAGAGGAATACAATTTGTTTGATGGAACAGCGCAACCTCTAAATGAAATTCAACGTATGAATATGAATGCAAGAGAAAATAGTAAATTTACTATTATTTCTGATGATTGTAAAGATGGCAAATGCGAAGAATAATATTAACAATAGCCTTTATCTTTTTATTTACAGGATGTAGTGTCGTAAATTCATCAGAGGAATCTTTTAAATTTAAATATTTTCAATCAACAGGTGTAACTGATTTTAATATGCTGACACATAATTTATTAAATGATTTGTCAGATACAATTTTAACTATAAAATCAAAAAAAAGAAATATTTCCCCACTTTATGTTACGGATTTTGTAAATGTACAAGACCTAGAAAACAGATCTCAACTAGGATTTATTTTGTCTGATGAGTTAAAGACAAATATTACTCAAGATCTCAATTGGCCAATATACCAAATCGAATTTTCAAAATACTTAAAAGTTGGAAAGTCTGGTACAAAAATTTTATCAAGAGAAATTTCTGATTTAAAATATAAAAATATGGATGATAATACTTATGCTCTTGTAGGTACATATGCAATCACGCAAAGACAATTATTAATTTATCTAAAACTTATTAACCTCAAAAATGGTGTAATTTTAAGATCTGCTACTAAAAGATTAACTTTAACAGAAGAGATAAAAAACTTAGAAAAGAAAACAGAAGAGATAAAACCACAAATATTTCAGCCAGTTGTTTTATAGTATTTAAAGAGTTATACTAACTCTTTAAACATTAAATTAAATTTAACTTCCCCTCTAAATTCATTTTTTGAAATTGTTGCATTAAAGCTAATAATATCACCAATTGATAAATCATCAAAATCTATAAAAATTACAAGCTCTATATTATCTACAGTATTTCCAACTACTAATTTTGTAAACTCTTTATTTTTCCCCATTTTAACTATATTTAAAACTTCCAAATTTGAAAATGTAAAAATCGGGTATGGATTTGTTATTCCAAAAGGTCTATATGATTCAATTAAATTATATACTTGTTCTGAAACATTTGAGATATTAAAACTTCCCAAACTAAAAGTACTTTTATCTTCAGGCAAAATAGGTAAATTATTTATATTTTGATTAACAAGTTTTTTAAAATCTTCTAGTCTATTAGTTTGAATACTAAGGCCAGCTGCTTGTTTATGACCACCAAAACCATTTAGAATAGAACTACAACTTTTAATTAATTCAAAGAGATTTATATCTGATGTACTTCTACAACTAGCTTTCGCTATTTCATCTTCTATACTAAAAACAATTGCTGGTTTTCTATATTTTTCACATAACTTAGAAGCAACGATTCCAACGATTCCCTCATTCCAATTGTCACTAGCAACTACTACTACTTTATCTGTGATATCTACTTGATCTTTAGCTTCATTAAACATCTTCCGTTGATCTTCTTTTCTAGATTCGTTTAATTCTATCAAATAATCTAACTGCATATTTGCTTCTAATTCATCATAAGACAATAAAAACTCCAAAGCAATAGAAGGATCGGACATTCTACCCGCACAATTAATTAATGGTGCAATTTTAAATCCTATATCTTCTTCTGTTATTGTACTTAATCCAAATCTTTGTCGTAATGCAACAATTGATGGTCGAGAAGATCTTTCTAAAGCTTTTAATCCTGCTTTAACCATAGTTTTATTTAAACTCACCATAGGCATAATATCTGCAACAATTGCTAAACTGAGCAAATCAAATAATTCCATTAAATTGTAATCAAAATTTAACTCTTTTTTTATAGATGCACATAAATACCATGCTATTTGTGCACCACAAATTTCTTTAAAAGGAAATGCACAATCATGCTGTTTTGGATTTATTATCGCAAATGCAGAAGGGAGAACATCCCCAACTGTATGATGATCTGTAATTATTAAATCTAATCCTCTTTCTTTACATATATTAGCAGACTCAACTGCACTAATACCATTATCCACTGTCACTACTATTCCATCATATATTTGTTCTAGTATTATAGGACTCAACCCATAACCATGCTCAAATCTATTTGGTATTATATGATTGATCTCAACCCCTAAAGCGCTAAAAAAAGTAACCATTATTGATGTTGAAGTAACTCCATCTACATCGTAATCCCCCACAAGATTAATTGTCTCATCATTAGCTATAGCTTCGGTAATTCTTTTCGTTGCTTTAGCCATATCTTTTAACTTATCTGGTGTTGGTAAACTTTTTAACGTAGTAAACTCATCGTCTTTTATTCTATTTGATAAAATTTTATCAATATCGGCTATTGTCAATTCTGTATTCATAAAATAATTATATCGTTTTTAAACTATTTTTGGATAAAATAATCGATAAAATGAAATACAAATTTAGGAATAGTTAAATGGAAAAAGCAAAATATATTTGGATGGATGGAAAGCTAACACCGTGGGATGAAGCACAAGTTCATGTTCTTACACATACTCTTCACTATGGAAATGGTGCTATTGAAGGTACAAAAGCATATAAAACAGTAGATGGTAGATGTGCTATATTTAAACTAAATGAACACACTCAAAGACTTTTAGATTCATCTAAAATGACTCTCATGGATGTTCCATATACACTTGAAGAATTAAATAATGCTCAAGTTAAACTACTTCAAGAAAATGAATTATTTGATGGTGCATATATCAGACCACTTGTATATTTAGGATATGGAGTAATGGGACTTTATCATAAAGATGCTCCTGTTAATGTATCTATTTCAGCATGGAAATGGGGAGCATACCTAGGAGAAGATGGTTTAAAAAATGGTATTAGACTTAAAATTTCATCTATGACAAGAGGTGGTAACACTTCAGGAATGGGTAAAGCTAAGGCTGTTGCAAATTATCTAAATTCACAAATGGCAAAATATGAAGCTGTAGAAGCTGGATATGATGAGGCACTAATGAGAGATGATCAAGGATATATTGCTGAAGCAAGTGGAGCATGTTTTTTTATGGTTGAAGATGGTAAACTAATCACTCCTCCAAATGACAATTCATTAAAATCTATAACACAAGCAACAGTTATTCAATTAGCTCAAGATATGGGGATCGAAGTTGTAAGAAGAAGAATCACAAGAGAAGAAGTTTATATTTGTAGTGAATGTTTTCTAACTGGGACAGCAGCAGAGGTTACACCAATTCGTGATGTTGATGCTAGAAAAATTGGAACAGGAAGTAGAGGACCAATAACAGAGAAACTTCAATCTGCATATTTTGATGTAGTTGCAGGAAAAAATGAAAAATACCTAAAATATTTAACATACATTAACTAAAGTATATATTTAAGATAAAACAAAGTGCAATGATATATTATTGCAGTAATTAATAATAAAAGGAATAAAATGCCAATAGATAATGACTATTTTAAGAATAGACAACAAGAAAAAAAAGGTTCAAACAACCAATCAAATAACAACGGTGGTGGAGGTAATGGTGGTGGATATGAACCACCATTTCAAGCACCAGAAATGTTCAAAAACTTCAATAAACAATCTGGAATAATTTATGCAATTATAATTATTGCTATAGCTTTGTTTATGACAAAACCATATGTTATCATCAATTCAGGTGAAGTTGGTATTAAAGTAACTACAGGTAAATATGAAACAGAACCATTACAACCAGGATTTCATTTGTTTATTCCAGTAATACAAAAAGTTATTACAGTAGATACAAAAGTTAGACTAATAAACTACAAATCTTTAGAAGATATGAGTGGAATGGGAAGTGGTATTAAAATCAATCCAGCTATTAATATTCTTGATGCTAGAGGATTACCTGTTTCAATTGAATTAACTGTACAGTATAAACTACTACCATCTGGTGCACCATCTACAATTGCAACATGGGGACTTTCATGGGAAGATAAAATTGTAAATCCAGTTGTAAGAAATATTGTTAGAAATGTAGTTGGTGGATTTAACGCTGAAGCACTACCTACAAAAAGAAATGAAATTGCAACAATGATTGAAAATGGTATTAGAACTGAAATTGAAGCATTAAAAGGAAAACCAGTTTCTATTGAATCTGTTCAATTAAGAGAGATTGTACTTCCTGCTAAAATTAAAGATCAAATTGAAAAAGTACAAGTAGCAAATCAAGAATCAGAAAGAGTTAAATATGAAGTTTTAAGAGCAAAACAAGAAGCTCAGAAAAAAGCAGCTTTAGCTCAAGGTGAGGCTGATAAAAATAGAATTGAAGCACAAGGTAGAGCAGATGCTGTAACGATTGAAGCTGATGCACAAGCAAAAGCAAATAAACTTATTGCTAACTCTTTAACATCAAACTTATTAAAAATGCAACAAATTGAAATTCAAGGGAAATTCAATGATGCACTTAGAGTTAATAAAGATGCTAAAATATTCTTAACACCTGGTGGTTCTACTCCAAATATTTGGGTAGATACAAAAGACAAATCAAGAGATTCATCAATCAGATAGTTTAAAGGGGTAATTTCCCCTTTATCTAAATTTTATCAATATGCAAAAAATAAAATATATAATAATTTTCACACTCGTTTTAGCACTTGGAATGGTATATGTCCAACTTTTAGATTACCAAAAAATCACAACTACCCTACTAGAAAATAATGCAAATGAAAAAAATAAAACAACTCTATTACAAAATAAAATCATATCTTTAGATACTCAAAACCAAGAATTACAAAATAAAATCATATCTTTAGAAGAAACAATAAATTTAAATAAACTACAACTTCATAATAACTATTCAAATGACAATAATGAATCAAATAAATTTCAACTAAACACAATACCATTAAACAATGAAATAAATCCAGAAATACCAGAAACAAATCTGACACCGAATATCACTCTCGATAATGAAAATGAAATAACAGGTTTTGGACTTGAATACAATCAAAAATTTTAAAGGGATCATATGACTAATATAATCAATAACGTAGACTTCGATAAACAAGATGGACTCATACCTGTAATTGCACAAGATCATATAACAAATGAAGTTTTAATGTTAGCATATATGAATAAAGAAGCATTAGAATTAACGCTAAAAACAAATTTTGCTCACTACTTTAGTAGAAGTAAGCAAAGAATTTGGAAAAAGGGTGAAAGTTCAAATCATACACAAGAAGTGCAATCTATAAGTATAGATTGTGATAACGATACAGTATTGCTTAAAATAATCCAAAATGGGGTAGCATGCCATACGGGTCGTAAAAGCTGTTTCTTTACAGATTTAAAGACAAATGTAATATCAAGTGACATTGAGGTAGATACTACTGAAGCATATGGAGTGATCGACACCTTATATCATACTATTCAAGAGAAGAAAAATGATGATCCAAAAAAATCATATACTGCAAAACTTTTACAAGGTAAAGAGAATTCAATGCTCAAAAAAATTGTTGAAGAAGCTGGTGAGTTTACGTATGCAGTGAAAGATAATGATACTGAAGAGATAATATATGAAGGTGCTGACTTAATGTACCATTGTTTAGTTGCACTTGCTTCAAAAAATATTTCCCCTGACAGAATTAAACAAGAATTAACAAGAAGATTTGGACTTAGTGGTATAGAGGAAAAAAATTCTAGAATTGAAGAGTAGAGAAAGTTACTTTTTTACCCATATTTAATAAATATCTAATATATACCTATTTGTAGTGTATATATTAGTAACACTTATCTTCTCCTTTAAATTAAAGTAAGAATTTTTATTAGTTTAATAATTTTATACAGATAAATCCAAGAAAAATTTAGCTATACTAGTACTAACGAAAGATGATTCTAGTTACATCTTAATATTTTGCTTATTTAAATAACGTAGTTGATTGAATAGGTTGAATGAAAGACAACTTTATATTAGATTTTCAACCACTCTACATGTAGAGTGTATTCAAACAAAAAGGAATTTGCATGGCAGATTTAGTAAACGGAACAGTAAAATGGTTCAATAGTGAAAAAGGTTATGGATTTATTGAACAAGAAAATGGTGGAAAAGATGTATTCGTACACTTCAGACAAATTAATAGTAACGGTTATGAAAGAGCTACATTAAATGAAGGTCAAAAAGTAACATATGAAGTTGGTGAAGGTCAAAAAGGTCCTCAAGCAGAAAACGTTACAGGACTGTAACAACGCTTATATTTTGAGCTTTTAGCTCAAAATATTTTCTTTTAAATATTTCGTTTTACGAAAAAAATCCCATTTTTTTATCTTTGTCAAACATACTTTTTTCCTCTTTAAGTATCTCCTCAATAAAGTCTTCTGTTTTAAATAATGGTTCATCTTCAATCGCAAGTTTATAAGCTGTATTTTTAATTACTAGCTCAATTTGTCCACCAGTTAATTTTGCAGTAGCTAGTTTATCAACATCAAATTCTTTTGACAATGGTAAAGTCTCAGGAAGTAACTTTTGCCATAAAGTTTTTCTTTGCTTTTCATTTGGTTTTAAAAATTCTATTTTATAATTAAATCTTCTAGAAAAGGCCTTGTCTATACTATCAAGTAAATTTGTAGTTGCAATTAAAATCCCATCAAAGTTTTCTATCTGCTCTAAAAAAATATTTTGCATTTGATTATGCATCTTATCACTACCACTTATTTGACCACTTACTCTATTGCTTAAGAATTGATCTGCTTCATTTAGCAATAAAATTGGTTGAGATTTTGTTTTAGTGCATAATTCTTTGTAATCATCGAAAATCTTTCTAACATTTTTTTCACTCTCTCCAACATACATAGAGAGAATTTTACTACAATCAAAACTTAATACTTGTCTTTTTAAAGATTTAGCTAAAGCTAATGCTGTTATTGTTTTACCAGTACCTGCAGCACCATAAAATATAATTCTTGCATCTATATTTTTCTTTTTATCTTTAATTCCCCATTTTTTTAATCTATCAATAACTTTTTTATCTACTTGTTGTAACAGTAAATCAAGAGTACTTTTTGTTTTTTCATTTAAAACAACATCATCCATTGATTTCTTTGGTTCAATCAATTCAAACATCTCTTGTTCTGCAATTAACATATCAAGTTTTATTTTTCTTTGTCGTGTATCTTTTTTTATTGGATGAGAAATCTTATATAAAATTTGTTCTGGAATATAGAAATTTCGATTTATACCACCAAAAGGTGTTAACATCTCATCATAATCAATTAAACTATTTGCAATAAGATTACCACTTTCTTCCAATAAACTTCTAAATTTTATTTTTTCATAGTCATCTGAAGAAACTAATGCAATCAAAGAATTCATATCTCGTATTGATTCATCACTTCCAGCATATTCCTCTTTTAAAAGTGCTAAAAAAATCATCTCTTCTTGTTCATTTAACCCATTGTCTTTAAAAAATTCTTCTAACATGATTGGTACTGTTGTAGTTTCTACTCGCTCTTTAATTCTACTTTCAAGCAATAATAGTTTACTTCTTAGTCTATTTGCATTTGGTGAATTTTCATCAAAATTATGTTTTACTATATTAAGTTGTTGTGCAAGTTCTATTTTAAAAAACTGATCTTGTAAATATTCAAGATGATCACTATATTCTTTAATTTCAGGCAAAACTAATTCTAAAGAGCCAACTTCTAATAATTTAAGAAATGAGCTGCTTAATTTTACAGGAGTATTTATAAGTTCTAATTGTGAAAGCTCACTTATTTTTGTTGCTGAGAAGTTACTCTGTACAATCCAACCTAATTCGAGTAAGTTCTTTAATATATAAATTTTATCAAGGTGTTCGTAAATTTTTAAGTCATAAAACTCTGATAGAATATCAATAACTAATAAATTATCATTTGCAAGTATATACTGTTTTGTTAAGTATTGTAGAATTTTAGCTTCTTCAATATTGCATTTAAGCTGAGAATATATATCCAATTTAGAAATTTCTTTTGATTCGATAAATTTAATTACGTTTTTCATTTGTTTCCTTCGAACCATGACATTGTAAACCTTATGTCATCTTCAATTTGTCTTTTTAAATCTTCAAACCTATCAAACTTTTTATTATTTCTAATTTTTTCAATAAATTGAACTTGAACATTTTTAGGCACTTCTTGATTAAAGTCTTTATTTAAAATATGAGTTTCTACTGCAAACTTACCGTCAGTTGTAACTCTATGACCTATAAATGTAACTGAATTATATACATGATTACCAAGTTGAGTTTTTGTTATGTAAATACCTTCTTGAGGAATTAAAAAGTCTGTAACATCTAAATTTATAGTAGGCACGAATTGTTTTTTTCCTAATCCTTGACCTATTATAGAAAGCCCACTTAATTGATACTCATAGCCCAATAATTTATTAGCAAAAGATATATTTCCATCTCGTAAATATGCACGTATAATTCGTGAATGTACAGCAACATTTTCTATTTTATATTCATCTACTATTTCAACTGTACCATTAAAGAAATCTTTTAAATTTTCATTATTGTATGCTGCTTGATGTCCAAAATGAAAATCATACCCAACTACAATCTTTTTTAAATTTGGGAATTCTTCTTTAAGTAATTTTATAAATTGCTTACCATTTAAATGTTTAATATTTTCCAATGGATAAAAATAAATAGGATACTCTGTATGTTTTTCTCTATGTCTAAAAGGTGATATATTTGCATAGTTAGTTTGTATGACAATTATACCACCATTTTTATCTAACTTTTTAAATAGTTCTTGGTGTGCTAAATGCATACCATCAAAGCCACCTATTGCAATACTTGTTATTGTACTTTTATTTATAACTATTCCTTTTAATCTAATTCGGTATAATATCTAAAAAAAATTAAGGATTATATTATTAACTGTAAAATAAATATTTATCAAATAGTAAAAAAATCTAATGACAATTTTGAACCACTTGTTCAAGAGTTCATAAAAATGGCGTCAAGATGGGCAAAAGTAGAGGTTCATAGTTTATTTAACAAACAAATTTCAAAAGCTCAAACTTTAGGTGAGAAAGAATCGCAACAAGCATATAATGAATTATATGAACCGAAGTTAGCTACAGGTTATAATATTGCACTAGATGTATTAGGTCAAAAACTTGATAGTTTTAAATTTAGTAAACTTTTAGAAGATAAACTCACTATTAACTTTTATATAGGTGGAGCATATGGTTTCGATAGAGCTTTTTTATCAAAATGCGATAAATGCATATCATTAAGTGAATTAACCTACGCTCATAAAATTGCTAATATTGTTTTATGTGAGCAAATATTTCGTTCTTTATGTATATTAAATAACCATCCTTATCATAAATAATTTAGTATAAATAAGATATAATCCTCGATATATTAAAATAGGAACGCAAAGTGGCTTCAAGTAAACAAATAGAAGAATTAGAGATTATGTTAAATCAAAGACAAATTACTATAGAAAGTAATATTACAGATGGAATAGATAATATTTCTAAACTAAACAATTTAGACTGCAAAGATGAATTAGATTTTGCAGAAGCTAGTAGTGATAGTTTTACTTCTGGTATAATTATACAACAACAAAAACAAGAGTTAAAAGAGATTAAAGAGGCTTTAGAAAGCATTAAAAATGGTACATATGGAATTTGTGAAATGTGTGATGAACAAATTGCAATTGGAAGATTAAAAGCAAAACCATTTGCAAAGTTTTGTACAGATTGTAGAGAGATTCACGAAAATAACAATAACTAAGTTATAAGGATTAAAATATGGGATTAAAAAAATATATTATAGGTTCATTGCTTTTAGCAATTATTGTATTTGGATATACTTTTAGCATTGAAGCAGGAGATTACAGAGTACAAATTGTAGATTTTACTATAATTTTACCAGTTGCTGTATGGGTTGTTCTACCAATGGTACTTTTACTAGTATTGACAATCATCCATATTTTATTTTATGGTTTAAAAAATTATTTTACAATTAAAGCTATAACAAAAGATTCTCAATCTGTTATATCCTTAATAAATAAACGATTATTAAAAGAAAATTCATCAGTAACTTTTCAAAACGAAAACTTCAAAGAGATTGGTTCTATTGTAAAACAATTAGACATAGATGTTTCTAATAGCAATTTTAGTACAGAAGATAAAGAGATATCTAAAACTGTTGAACAATCATTTAATATCAAATCTGGGAAATATATTCCATCTAAAGAATTAAAACTAGATGAAAAAAATCCTATGATGATTGATAATACAAAAAATAGAATTTCACTTGATGATAATTTTGCATTAGAAGTTGTAAAAAATCCAACTAAATATTCTCAAGATATTATTAAATATGCTTTTTTAAAATCTATAGATTCAAAATCTATGACATCTATAAAAAAAGTACTTGCAGAACTTACTTTAGATAATGATATGGTAAAAGCATTATTAAAAAAAGATAGTGAACAAAAACCAGAATTTGCTATGACAAATGATGTTATTTTAAATATGCTTAAAAAAGTTAAACTATCAAATGCCGAGTTAGTTGAGATCATTAAAGATTATAAAAAAACTATGACTCCTGATCAAATTATTAAACTTTTTGAAGACTTAGCACAAGAAAATGAAGAATATACAACTTCTTACCTATATGTGTTAGCAGAATATGAAATGATTGATAAGATGAGAGATATTTTAGTAAATAGTGCTGCAAATGAATATGTAGCATTCAAAGCATTAGTAGATTTAAAAGATGCGGGAAAACACACCTACTCAGTAGATACATTAAGCTATAAATAAATTAAAATATATGAATAAACTTATAGACTTTTCAAAACCTGTAATAGCACTAGCTCCACTTGCAGGATATACAGATCTACCTTTTAGGTCTGTTGTTAAGAACTTTGGTGTTGACTATACTGTTAGCGAAATGATTAGCTCCAATGCATTAGCATACAATAGTGAAAAAACTATAAAAATGCTAGAAAAATCACCAAATGAAGATCCATTTTTTATACAACTAGCAGGAAATAAAACAGAAATTTTAATAGCTGCAGTTGAAAAACTAAATGCTATTGATGGAATCGCAGGAATCGATCTTAATTGTGGTTGTCCTGCACCTAAAGTATTTAATCACGGAAGCGGTTCGAATCTTTTAGGTGATTTACCTCGACTTCAAGAGATGCTTAGAACCATTAAAAAATACTCAAATAAACAATACACTACATGTAAAGTAAGAATTGGTGTAGATGAAAAAATACCTGTTGATATTGCAAAAGCAATTGAAGACTGTGGTATTGATTTTATAGCAGTTCATGGCAGAACTAAAAAAGGTGCCTATAAAGCTGCCGTAGACTACGATGCAATTGCAGCTATTAAACAAACTGTTAGTATCCCGGTAATTGCAAATGGAGATATTACAGATCTTGAAAAAGCTAATTATGTACTAGACCATACTAAAGCAGATGGAATTATGATTGGTCGTGGAGCCATTGGAAAACCATGGATTTTTCATCAAATATCATCAAAAAATGAAATTATAACAAATGAGTTAAAAAAAGAGATCATTAAAGAGCATCTAAATAAGATGGTAATGCATTATAATGAATATGGTGTAGTAATGTTTAGAAAACACCTTCATACGTATTCAAAAGGATATGATGGCGCTAATATTTTTAGAGATAAAGTGAATCATATAACAGATCCAAAAGAGATGCTAGAACTTATAAATCTATTTTTTTAACTTCTAGTCCACACTGAAAATCATTTATTGCTTCTAGTAGTTCATCTATATCTAAAGGCTTTTGTATATATCTAAATATACCTAGCTCATTTGCTCTCATAAAATAATCAAATTCACCATGAGCAGTTGTTAAGATACATGGTATATCAGCTCTAATTTTTTTAATCTCTTCAATCATATCCAAACCATCCATCTGAGGCATTTGAATATCAGATACTATAAAATCAAACTTGTTAATATCTTGTTTAAATAAATCTAAACCTTCTTCTCCATCCGAGGCAATTGTCACATCTGAAAAAAGCTTATGCAAGACATTTCCAAATAATTTTTGAATATCTTTGTCATCTTCAACATATAAAATATGAAGATCTTTTATGTTATCCATTTTTTCTTGATTCATTCTTTTCCTTAGACAAAAAAAAAGCCAAGCGCTTAAACGCTTGGCTTTTTAAATCATTTGTATTGATTACCCTAAAAATGGGTTTGCGTATAATGCAATTAAAGCAATAACAAGTGTATAAATAACTTGAGCTTCGATCATCGCTAAAGCAATGAACATTGTAGTCATAAGTTTTCCACCCATACCTGGATTTCTAGCAGTACCAGCAATAGTTGCAGCAGCAGTATTACCCAT
>Ga0193963_1000408_pt1 | contig 22813 bp, 21 predicted proteins | sample FB_6_MG_FD_140359 | JGI IMG/M metagenome (GOLD analysis project Ga0193963, IMG submission 140359) | Microbial mat bacterial communities from the Broadkill River, Lewes, Delaware, United States - FB_6_MG | ecosystem: Environmental > Aquatic > Freshwater > River > Microbial mats | place: USA...
AAAGTTAATATTGGTGAAGAAGTTTATATGGATTTAATATTAGAAAATAGAAGTAAGAAAATGGCACCATATATATATATAGAACAAAATATTCCAAAACAAGTTTTTAATGATGATAAAGTTGTTAAAATAGATGATTTAAATAATGAGCTTCATTCTTTAAAATGTAGTTTATTAGCTAAAACTAGACTAATAGACAGAATAAAGCTATCTACTAATAAAAGGGGAGCCTATATTTTTAAAAGTATTGAAGTTACTTTTGGAGATTTTTTTGGATTTTCTTTTGAAGATGATGAAATTGTGGATTTTAAAGAATTATTAGTATTACCTAGTTATGAAAATATATCTAATTTTAGATTTAAAGAGACTTCAGATTTAGGTGAAATATTTCAAAGAAGATGGATTAATCCAGATCCAATATTTATAAAGGGAGTAAGGCCATATACTTATGGAGATAGTTTTAAATCTATTCATTGGAAACAGACAGTTAAGGCTGGTAAACTTATGAGTAAAGTATTTGATTATACAACTGAACAAGCTTGGGTTATTGTTTTTAATCCACAGTGTTCAGAAGAACATTTTGATTCAATAAAAATGGCAGAAGTTGAAAAAGCTATTTCACTTTGCGCATCAATAGTGAATGAAATGGATAAACAGGGATTAAAGGTTGGATATTTGACAAATGCAAGGTTATTGTCTGCTAAAGAACATCAATCAAATTACTTGGCACCGGATAGAATGATTGTTGATGAAATATTTGAATATTTAAGTAGAACTGATTACTTTCTTCAAGATAAATTTGAAACATTTTTAAAATCATTTTTAGACAAATATCCAAAGGATTATCACTATCTATTTGTAAGTATGTATCAAAATAAGACAACGGATGAATTGCTTGAACAATTTGCAGAACAAGGATACAGTATAACATTAATTCAGTGTTATAATAATTTGTCGGATTTAAAAAATATTAAGGTTTATACATATGAAGGTGAGGAAGCAAAAAATGTTGAATAAAATTTTAAATAATAAAAATAATTTGCTTTTTTCAAAAGTCCTTTTTATTTTCACATGTATATGGATAATATCAACTTTTATTTTAAGTTTTATAAAGCCAATAAGGTGGGAGAGTTTAGAATTTATTATATTTGCTTTAGGAGCAGTTATAATAAAAGTTTTTATAATAAAAGAGAAGCTACTTAGAATGGGAAAACTTAGAAATGCATTATATTTATTAATTTCTCTAATTTTCACAATAGCATTATACTATATTTGGAATTTATTTAAAGAACCCAATTTATTATTTAAACTTCAGGGAACTTTGGCTATTTTTTTGACTTTATTAAATGCCGAAAGTATTGATTCTTATGAATATGAAACAGAGTGGATACCTAAGATTGCAATTTTATTTGTAGTTTTAAGTGTTTTAGCGTTATTTTTCAAATTTGAAGGATTTAGAAATATTCAGAGGTTATTTATTTTTTATTTATTAATTTCATTGATTATGATGCATTTAGAAAGACAAAATAAATTTAAGAAAAAAAATGATAAAAAAGTAATGAAAAATTTTATTGTTATTAATTTGTGTTTTATAGTTGTTTCTGAAAAAATTTTTAATTTTTTTGTTAAACCATTTGGGATTGCGATTAATTGGTTATGGGATAAAATTGTAAATATTCTTGTAGAAATTTTAAAATTTATATTATATCCATTTTTAAAACCATTAGAAAAACTTACAAATAAAATATCAGGCTGGATTAGTAAAAATGGAAATACTAATACTTTTGAGAATTTTCAAAAAGAAGTTCAAAAAATGACCCAAAATATGGATAATGCAAATGTTTTAGTTAAGGATAAATTTGATTGGACTCCTTTTTTAGATAAATTGAAAGTATTTATTGTAGTTTCTATTTTTATTTTAGTAGGATATAGAATTTATTTAAGGCTTAGACAAAAAAATTCATTGAAAATATCAGATAAAGAACAAATAATTCGTGAAAAAGTTGAATTAGAAAAGAAAGCTAAAAAAAGGAAAAGAAAATTAAGAGCAAATGATAATAAGGGGAAAATAAAAGTTATATATTGGAAATTGTTAAGAAAAGCAGAAAAGAAAGAAAAGTATAAAAAATATATGACAGTTAAAGAGATAAATCAATTTAGCAATATTGATTTATCAAATAGAGAACTTGAAAAAATGGGACAGCTTTATAATTTGACTTCATTTTCAAATGAAAAAATTACGGATGAAGATATTGAAAAAATGAAAGATTATTATAATAAAGTTAAACGTGAGTATTGATAAAGATATTATTTTCAAAATGAAATAGTCTACTTTTATAAATAAAAGTGGGCTATTTTATTTTTATATAAAGAAAATATGATAAAATATAGTCATTATTTTTAATAGGAGGAGAAGATGGCGCAAATAAGTTATAGTCGTTATGGTGATGAAGATAAAGCACTTATAATTTGGATACATGGAGGTGGGCTAGAAGGTTCAATGTGGGATAAGCAAATATAATATTTTAAAGAATATAATAATATAATTGTTGATTTGCCGGATCATGGCAGTTCAAAAAATATGAAATTTACTATGCCAAGCGTAACAGAATTATTGTATGCAATTATAGAAAAGCATAAAAGTGGGAAACCAGTATACATGGTTGGCTTTTCATTAGGAGCTCAAGTTATAGTTGAATATTTAAGTCTAAATCCTAATCATATAGATAAAGCTGTAATAATTAGTGGACATATGATTCAGATGAAGACGAGAAGAAAAGTTTCAAAACATATAGCATTTATAGGAAATAAATTAGTTAAATTTGATTGCTTTTTAAAAAAACAAGCTAAATCATTATATATTGATGAAGATTATTATGATACCTTTTGTGAAAATGCAAAGAGTATATCGAAAAAAGCATTAAATAGAATAATTAATGAAAATGCAAGATTTGAAATGCCTGAATCGTTTGAAGATGTTAAGACGAAATGTTTGCTCTTATATGGAGAGAATGAATGTAAAACCATGATAGAATCTGCTAAACTATTAAAGAAAACAGCAAAGAATATTGAAGGATTTTATATTTCTAATGTTGGACATGGAATTTCACTAGCTAAACCAGATTTATTTAATAGAATAGTTAAATCTTTCTTTAATGAAGAAAAGTATCCTGAAAATATAAAATTGATATAATTTGAAAAGGGAGAAAATGATGAAAATTGTCTTTTTTGATTTAGATCACACATTGTTAGATTTTGATAAATGCGAAAAAATAGCTTTATTTAAGACAATAGAATGTGATTTAGAGTTTTTTGATTCAATTTACAAGGAATATAAAAAAATAAATGATGATTTGTGGAGAGAATTTGAAAAACAATCATCATTTATAAAAATTGAAGAATTAAAAGTATTAAGATTCAAAAAATTAATTCAAAAATTTAGTCTTGAATTTGACGAGAAAATATTAGCAGAAAAATATTTACATTTTTTATCAGAACAAGGTTATATCTATGATGGTGCTATTAAAATGTTAGAAAGGATACAAAATAAATATAAGATATATGCAATTACTAATGGATTCTATGATGTTCAGATTAAAAGAGTGTCTGAAGCAAAGATAAGCAAATTTTTTGAAAAATTAATCACATCAGAAGAGGTAGGATATAAAAAACCAGATATTGAAATATTTAAATATGCATTAAATGTTGCAGGGATTAATAATCCTAAAGATGCAATAATGATAGGAGATAAATTTGAAGCGGATATAATTGGAGCTAAAAATGCTGGAATGGATGTTATATGGTATAATACAAAATCTTTAGAATTAAAAGATAAAACGATCAAAATAGCAAAAAATTATGAGGATATTATAAAAATATTAGAGGTATAAAATGTCAAAAATTAGATTGGATAAATATTTAACAGATAAAGGCGTTGGATCTAGAAAACAAGTAAGAGAAATTATTAAAAAAGGAAAAATAAAAGTAGATAATATAGTTATAAATAAAGCTAATAAAATTATAGATATAAATAATGAAGAAGTGACTTATAATGAAGAAAAAATAGTTTATTATGAGAAAATCTATTTAATGCTTAATAAACCACAAGGAGTTATCTCAGCTGTGTCAGATAACTATCATAAAACTGTAATAGACTTAATTCCAAAAAAATATTATCAATCAGATATTTTCCCAGTAGGTAGGTTAGATAAAGACACAGAGGGACTTTTATTATTAACCAATGATGGTTTGTTTTCACATAATTTAATGTCTCCCAAAAAACATGTTGAAAAAGCATATTTAGCTGAAGTAGATAAGTGTTTAATAAAGAATTTAAAAGAAGAATTTGAAAATGGCGTTCAATTGGCTGATGGATATGTTTGCAAAAAGGCATTTTTTGAAAAAAAATCAGATAAAGAATGTATTATTAAAATAAAGGAAGGAAAATATCATCAAATAAAAAGAATGCTAGGTGTTTATGGCTATGGGGTGGTTAGGTTAAAGCGAATTTCAATTGGGAGTGTTTTATTAGATGAAAAATTAGAATTGGGCGAAATAAGAATTTTAAACAATAAAGAAATAGAGGCATTAAAAAATGAGTAAATTAAAATATGATATGTTCAAGAAAGGTTTATTTATTGATTTAATTGAAGAAAGAAAAATTATTAGTTCTGCACCATATAATGGAGGCCTTGTTAAGGCAAAAAATATAATTAATTATAAAGTTTTGTCAAATCATAAAGGTGAAAAAAAGAAGTTTGATTCTATTGATAACTCTTTTAAAAAATTAAAAAAAGAGTATAATATAGAGGGAAAAACAGTTGGATTTATGACGTCTGCAGTGCTAGATAGTTTTGTTAAAGTAGAACGAATATTTGATAATAAAAAGATAATTATATTTTTAAGTGCGGGATTTTCAAATGCATTAACTGCAGGAGATTCAGCTAAATTATCTTATTCACCAGGAACTATAAATACAATATGTGTATTAGAGCATAATTTTTGTGAAGGGGCAATGATTGAGGCGATTATGATTTTAACTGAAGCTAAAACAGTTGCACTTAAAAAATATGGGATTGCTTCATTTGTTTCTGGAAAAATAGCAACTGGAACAGGCACAGATTCTATAGGTATAGTTAATGGAATTGAAACTAAAGAAAAAATAGATTTTTGTGGAAAACATACAGAACTAGGAGAAATATTGGCAAATCTTTTTTTAGAAGCATTTGATAAATCGGTTGGTAATAGTGACTCTTTAAAAAGAGCGCCTAAAGAGAAAGAAGTTGAAGTATAAATGAACTTAGGGATATTATTGTTTTTATTTATAATGTTTTTAATAGCGAGTTTGTATAAGGTTTATTTAGCTATTCCATTGTTTATTGGATTGGTTATTTTAAGTATATATGCCATAAAAAAGGGGCATGGCCTTAAAAGTATAGGTAGATGGTTTAAAGAAGGCGTTAAACGAATATCGACAATGATGTTGGTATTTATGTTTATTGGGATTTTAATACCTAGTTGGATGGAAGCAGGTACAATACCTATGTTGGTTTATTATGGGCTTAATAATATTCCAGCTTATGGCTTTATTATTGGAAGTTTTATACTTAGTGGGGTTTTGGCTATGCTACTAGGGACGGCATTTGGAGTTGCTGGAACAGTTGGACTGGTGTTGATTATTATGGCTAATGTGGGTAATGTTCCAATTGCTATAACGGCAGGAGCTATTTTTTCAGGTGCATACCTTGGAGATAGAAATTCACCTATGTCAACTAGTGCTCATTTAATTGGAGCTTTAACAAATACAGAAATTTATGAAAATGTTAAAGCAATGTTAAAGAGTTCATTTGTTCCATTGACAGTTACAGTAGTATTGTATTCAGTGCTTTCTATTAAATATCCATTGCGAGAAGTTAATGAAGAGTTTTTAAGACAAATTCCTATTCGATTTGATATTGGGGTAATTGTTTTTTTACCAGTAATTGTACTTATAGTATTTATGATTTTTAAGATACATATTAGGTGGGCAATGGCAGCAAGTTCAGTGGTTGCTATTATAATTTCTTTATATAATTCGCAGGATTTAAACTTATTAATTAATCACATATTTTGGGGATATGCTGAAACTAAAAATGAAATATTGGCACCATATTTTAGTTCTAGTGGTTTATATGGAATGATTAAATTATCTATAACAGTTTTATTATCTAGTACATATGCAGATTTTTTAAAGGGATTAAATATGCTTAGATTTTTGGAATTAAAACTTGAAGCAATAGCAATTGGAGGAAAACGCTTTAAGGCTATGCTTATTTCTGCTATCTTTTCTGCAAGTTTTGGATGTACTCAAACAATTGCAATAATTTTAAGTCATAAATTAATGGAACCTATGTATAAAAAAGAAGAAAATAAAGATATGATGATTGATATTGAAAATAGTAGTGTTTTACTATCAGTTGCAGTGCCATGGAATACTTCATCATTTGTTCCCATGGCATTATTAGGTGCGAGTCTTTCATATTTGCCTTTTGCATTTTTTATTTATTTAGTTCCCATATGGCATTATATTAAAAAATATAATAAATTAAATAAGGTTTTTACAAAATGATTTACGGTGTGCTTCTGAGAGTCCTATTTCTTTTATAATATTTCTATGTTCTTTTGTACCATAGCCCTTATGCTTATTAAAATAATAATTAGGATAGGTTTTATTTAAAACATCTTTTAGAAATAAATCTCTTGAAGCTTTTGCGATGATGCTTGCAGCTGCGATTGATGCGCTTTTAGTATCTCCTTTTTTTACACTAATATAGTTTGGAATTTCAATGTTTTTATAATTACCATCTATTAAAATGGTTAAAGAAGTAGTATCAATATTGTTGATTTTTAATTTTTCAATACATTCATTGTAGGCTAATTTAAAAGCTAAAAAATTTGCATATTGGATACCTTTGGTATCAATTATTTTTGAATCTACAATACCAATTCCATAAGCAAATGATTTTTCTTTAATTTCATCTAAAAGATCATATCTTTTATGTTCAATTATTTTTTTTGAATCATTTAAATCGGATATATTTTTATTAGGATTTAAAATAACAGCACCTGCATATATAGGTCCTGCTAATGCACCTCTACCAGCTTCATCTAGGCCTATAACTAAATCTGTTTTAAACTCAGAATCATAATTTCTAAGTCTATTTAAACGTTCTTTTTTTGTTTCTCTCATATTAATTTTTAATGATATATTTAAAATATCATTTTCCTTTCTTAATATTATTTTAGAATTAATCGTTATTATATAAATGTAAATACTAATTTATATAATAAAACGCAGTACTAACTATGTAATTTATAATAACATATACTAATAAAGGTCACAATGGATGACATTGACGTATTGATTTGTAGAGTATAAAATAAGAATGTTGACAGGAGGATAGTATGATTATTGCTAATGGTATTTTAAAAGGGAAGAAGAATATTTTTTTAGTTGAAAAATCATTACAATATGGATTTTCAATTAATTTATTTTTAGATAATTTAAACCTTACGATGTTTGAATTTATTAGCAATTATAAAACAAGATATGAATCAGTTGATTTTGCAAAAATTAGAGAGATGAATCCAATTGATATGAAAACGATTTCTTTTTTAAGTCCACTTGAGGGACTAAAAAGAGATATTATCTGTCTTGGCAAAAATTATATAGAACATGAAAAGGAGTTGAGAAAAACTGCCTTAAATACAGAAATTAATCATAAACCAATTTATTTTAGCAAAAGGGCCCATTCTATGATAGGTAGTGGACAGAATATTAGAATAAAAAAAGAAAATAGCAAAATGTTAGATTACGAAGTTGAGCTGGCAGTTGTTATAGGGAAAGATTGTGAAAATATTTCAAAAGAAGAGGTTAAGGATTGTATATTAGGAATTACTTTAGCAAATGATATTTCTGCTAGGGATTTGCAGGCAAATTTTCAGCAATGGTATATGGGTAAATCATTATTAAGTAGTTGTCCTATAGGACCATATTTATGGTTAGATGCTAAATATCCATTTCATTATGATATTAGTTCATATGTAAATGGTCAAAAAAGACAATCAGATAATACTTCAAATATGATTTTTGATGTAGAACATATAGTTACACAAATAAGTTCAATTATGCCACTTTATACAGGGGATGTTATTTTAACAGGAACACCTAGTGGAGTAGGAATGGGCTTTAAACCTCCTAAATATTTGAAAGATGGAGATATAATAAAATGCATTTTAAACAACAATATGGTTTTAGAAAATAGGGTGATGATTATTGAAGAATAATGAAAAATTAGATGATTATTTTTATGATATTTATGATAGCCCAATAGGAAGGCTATTTCTTAAAGCGAGTTATAGTGCTGTTATTAAGATTTCATTTTTCGATTTTAAGGAAGATTATAGTATAAAAACAAATGAAATTTTAATTAAACTTAAAAATGAGTTAGAATTATATTTTTTTGGAAAATTAGAAGAGTTTTCAATTAAAATTGATTTAAGGGGAACTAAATTCCAGAAAGAATGTTGGAATGAGCTTTTAAGGATTCCATATGGGGAAACAATATCATATCAGGAAGAGGCAATACAAATTGGAGACAAAAATAAAGCAAGAGCTTGTGGCATGGCAAATCATTATAATCCTATTGCAATAGTAGTTCCTTGTCATAGAGTTATTGGTAAAAATGGCAAATTAACTGGTTATGCACCAGGATTAGAACATAAACGTTATTTATTGAATTTGGAACGTACAACGAGAGGAGCGAAATAGATAATATGAAAGTAAAAAAACAAATAGTATGGTGTATGGTGATAATGTGCTTATTTCTTTTAATAGGTTGTGAAGATAAACAGGAGGAAAAGGCAAAGGAAGTTGCAGAATTCTATTTAGAAAATTATTATAATATAGATTTAAATTCATCTATAGAAATACCTAGAGAAAAAATTGAAAAACTTGATTCTGAAAATGTGGCAAATTATGCTTCAAAATCAAATGTTTTATTAAATAAAACTATAATATTAAAAGATAAAGTTACAGAGGATCACTTTAAGAATTTATTATATGGTAAAGATATCGAAAGATTAATGGATCATTCTAAATTAATTAATTCATCTTTTAAGGTTAAAAATATTGAATTAAAAGTAACTTCACATGATAGGGTAGAAAAAACAATTGAACTTTCCTATATATTAAAAATAGATGTAAATGGCGAGGAAAATAGAGAATTAGAACATCAAGGTAATTTAATTTTAAATGAAGTTTCAGATGAATGGTATGTGGATGAAAATACCAAAACAGATATTAAAGATAGTAATTATGAAGTCCTTAAAGATGAAAGAAAAAATAATAAAATAACTAGTTCACAAAAGACAGCAGAAGAATATTTAAGTTCATATTTTGATATACCAGACCTTAATAATATGGGGAAAATTAAAGATGAAGATTTAAGAAAATTAGTTCCGCAAGGATTAGCAGATCATTATATTAACTATGCTCCAGATTCAATTAGAGAAGGATTTAGAATTTTAAATGATGTTAAAGAATTTTGTACTGATACTTTTTTTGATGAGTTAAAAAGAGCAGAAGCTCCAGTTTCATTAGTAGATAATGCGGTCAAAACTAATAGAAGTATAGTTTTATCTAAGGTTTCATTTAATGTAAAACAATATGATGAAGAAAAAGATGTTATTTTATTAGGATACAACGCTTTAATTAATTTTGGCAATGAAGATGGAAGTATAAGTGAATACAATTTAGAAGGCGCTATTCAACTTGTAGAATTGATAGATGATGCTTGGTATGTAAAGGGAGAATCACAGCAGAGAATTTTTGATGATGAGTATAATAAAATATTAGGGAAATAGTAGATTTGGAGGAAAAAATGAAACGTGTTGTGAAAAGAGTTGCAGCAATTCATGATTTAGCTGGTTTTGGAAGATGTTCTTTGTCTGTTATTATGCCGATTTTATCTACTATGGGTATTCAAGCTTGTGCAGTTCCAACGGCGATATTATCGACACACACTGGAGGATATAAAGATTTTACTTTTGTTGATTTAACAGATACCTTAGATTCATATTTTTCACACTGGGTAAATGAAGGGTTCGATTTTGATTGTATATATACTGGATTTTTAGGTTCAGAAAAACAGATAGATGTTATATCTTCATATTTTGACAAATTGATTACTAAAAATGGATTAATTGTCATTGATCCTGTTATGGCTGATGGAGGTCAATTATATCAATCTTTTGATTATAATATGGTGAATAAAATGAGAGAATTTATTAGCTATGCAGATATAATTACCCCTAATTTAACAGAAGCATCTTTATTGCTAGACGAGGATTATAATACAAAATTAGACGATGAAAAATTAAAAAATTGGCTTATTAGATTGTCCGATTTAGGACCAGAAAAAGTTATTATAACAAGTGTTCCAGATAATAAAAAAAGTGATTATTTAAATGTTGTTGCATATGATAAAAAAGATAATAGATTTTGGAAATTATCTAGTATGAGAATGGACGCTGATTATCCAGGTACAGGAGATGCATTTACTAGTGTTTTAGTTGGAAGTTTAATTAATGGAGATTCTCTTCCGATTGCCTTAGATAGAAGTGTACAATTTATTATTTCGGCTATAAGAGCAAGTTTTGGATACAATTATCCGGAAAGAGAAGGCGTTTTGTTAGAAAAAGTTTTAGGAAATCTTAATATGCCAGTTATTTTAAGTAATTATAGTCAGTTTTAAGGGGTTCATATGAATCTCTTTTTTTTATAAAAATCATTGAAAATTTAGAAAATTTAAAAAAGAGTGTTGACAAAAATTAAATGAGCATTTATAATCACATATAACATCTAAATAGAAAGCGTTGACGGAGACAGAATAAAAAAAGTATAATCTTTTACAGAGAGTTGGTGATGCTGAAAATCCAACATTGAGTTTTTTTATGATATCCCTCCTGAGCATTTTACTGAATTATAGTAGGTAAATACGGGTGCCTCCGTTAGAAGGGCTAGGATTCGTGAAAACTGATCTGAATAAGAGGTTAAAACAAATAGAGTGGTACCGCGGAATAATATTTCGTCTCTATAAAAGACGATACTGCGGATAAAAAAGTGATGAGGAAGAAGAAAGGTATATAAGAAATATTTAGAGAGTCGGCGGACGGTGAAAAGCTGATATATTTCAATACGTAATGGTAGCTTCTGAGCTGTATGACCCAAAGGAAACGAGTAGGTTGTACCGGTTGTCCCCGATATAAGGACTAGGATTATTTGATCTGAATAAGGCATTTATATATGCGAAATTGGGTGGTAACACGGAGATTATATCTTTCGTCCCAATCATATCTTAGGAGTGATTGGGATGAGAGATTTTTTTATACCCAAAATTAAATTTATTACTTATAAATTTAAATTTTAGGATTCTTGCAACCTGAACTAGAAAAATATACAAAAAAAGTCAAAAGGAGGAATAAAATGATTAAATCTTTTGTTGCAACAATTGATTGTCCAATGGATACGTTACTTAGGGTAACATCCTTACTTAGAAGAAAATCCTTTGAAATGAAAGGGGTTGAGATGCAAGTTGTAGAAAGTGAAAAAGCTAAATTATTTATTTCCATTGATGAATATGGAAAAAATAATATAGATCAAGCAATATTACATTTAAGAAAACTCGAAGATATTTATGAAATAGAAAAATTATAGGGGGAAATATTATGGCAAAGATGTTTTATGAAAAGGAAATTTCAAATAATGAGTTAGAGGGTAGAAAGATTGGTGTTATAGGCTATGGAAGTCAAGGACATGCACATGCACTTAATTTAAAAGAAAGTGGGTATGATGTTAGGGTTGGATTATATAATGGCTCAAAATCATGTGAAATTGCTAAAAATGATGGATTGATTGTTGGAAGCGTTGATGAAATTAGTGCTTGGGCGGATTTTATTATGATTCTAATACCAGATACAAAACAAAAAGATATTTATTATAAATATATTGAGAAAAATCTTAAAGAAGGAGATTCTTTAGCATTTGCGCATGGATTTAATATCCATTATGGTCAAATAAAACCGCCAAAAAATGTTGATGTAGTAATGATTGCACCTAAGGGGCCAGGTCATTTAGTAAGAAGAGTTTATAAAGAAGGGAAAGGTGTTCCTTCATTAATAGCTGTTTATCAAGATTTTTCTGGAAATGCAAAAAATAGAGCGTTAAGTTATGCAAAAGGAATTGGGGCTGCTAGAGCGGGAGTATTAGAAACCACATTTAAGGAAGAAACAGAAACAGATTTATTTGGAGAACAAGCTGTTTTATGTGGAGGCGTAACTGAACTTATTCAAAGTGGTTTTGAAACGTTGACTGAAGCTGGATATCAACCTGAGATTGCATATTTTGAATGTCTTCATGAAATGAAGTTAATTGTAGATTTAATTTATGAAGGTGGATTTGAAAAAATGAGAAATAGTATTAGTGATACAGCTGAGTATGGCGATTATTGTACTGGGAAAAGAATAATTACAAAAGAATCAAAAAATGAAATGAAGAAGGTTTTGGAAGAAATACAAGATGGAACATTTGCAAGAAATTGGATACTAGAAAATCAAGCTGGAAGACCTGGATATTTTTCTAAAAAAAGGATTCATAACTCACACTTAATTGAAAAAACAGGAAAAGAACTTAGAAAAATGATGTCATGGATTAATGATTAGGAGGCAGATATGAGAAGCGACAATTCAACTAAAGGACTTTCGAAAGCACCTCACAGATCTCTATGGAAGGCGAGTGGATTAATTGATGAAGAATTGTCAAAACCATTGATTGGAGTAGTAAATTCATTTAATGAAATTGTTCCGGGGCATATAGAACTAAAAACTATTTGTGAAGCAGTAAAAAGAGGCGTTTTAATGGAGGGGGGAACTCCTTTAGAATTTCCAGTAATAGCTGTATGTGATGGAATTGCAATGAATCATGAAGGAATGCACTATTCACTTATGAGTAGAGATATAATCGCAGATAGTATAGAAGTAATGGTTAGAGCACATGGCTTAGATGGATTGGTTTTAATTCCTAATTGCGATAAGACAGTTCCAGGGATGATGATGGCAGCTGCAAGACTTAATATTCCAAGCATTATAATTAGTGGGGGACCAATGCTAGCTGGAGAACATAATGGTAAAGCCATAGATTTAACTACAGTATTTGAGGGTGTAGGTGCAGTTTCTGCAGGTAAAATGGCGGAAAATGAATTAAAAAATATTGAAGAAAATGCATGTCCGGGATGTGGTTCATGCGCAGGAATGTTTACAGCTAATTCAATGAATTGTATGGCAGAGGTGTTAGGATTGGCATTACCTGGAAATGGGACAATACCAGCGGTTTTCTCAAGCCGTAAACATTTAGCAAAACAAGCGGGAAGAAGAATTCTTAGACTTGTTAAAGAAAATATAAAGCCAAGGGATATTCTTACTAAAGAGGCTTTTGAAAACGCTATTACAGCAGACATGGCGTTAGGATGTTCGACTAATACAATTTTGCATTTAACTGCAGTTGCAAAAGAAGCGGGGCAAGAGATAAATTTGAAAAAAATAGATGAAATTAGTCAAAAAACTCCTAATTTATGTAGATTAAGTCCAGCTGGCCCATATCATATAGAAGTATTAAATAAGGCAGGAGGAATTTCGGCAGTTCTTAATGAATTAAATAAACAAAATTTATTATATAAAGATGCAGTTACAGTAGATGGATATCTATTTGAAAGATTTAGAGAAAAAAATATGGGATTTAGCAAGGTAATTGCAGATATTGATAATCCATATTCTAAATTTGGTGGGATTAAAATATTATATGGAAATTTGGCTAAAAAGGGTTGTGTAGTAAAACAATCTGCTGTGGCTGATGAAAGATTAATTACAAAAGGACCAGCAAGAGTATTTAATAGTGAAGAAGAGGCATGTAAATCTATTTTATCTGGAAATATAGTAAAAAATGATGTTGTTGTTATTAGATATGAAGGTCCTAAAGGAGGACCAGGCATGAGAGAAATGCTTACTCCAACATCTGCATTAGCTGGAATGGGATTAGATAAAGATGTTTCATTGATTACAGATGGAAGATTTTCAGGAGGTACTAGAGGAGCTGCTATTGGTCATATTTCACCAGAAGCGGCTGATGGAGGTCTAATTGCATATATTTGCGAAGGCGATCAAATCGAAATAGATATAAAAATGGGTAAAATAAATTTATGTGTTGATGATTTTGAAATAGAGAAAAGAAAAAAATCTATTAAGATTCTATTAAAAGAAGTAAGTGGTGTTTTAGCTAAATATCAAGAATCAGTAGGAGATGCTTCAGAGGGAGCTTTATGGAAGGGGAGAAGGTGATTAAATGAAAATGACCGGAGCTGAAATCGTTTTAGAAGTTATAAAAAAACAAGAAATAGATAAAATTTTTGGATATCCTGGAGGGGCAGTAATTCCATTATATGATGAATTATATAAGCAAAATGATATAAAACATATAAGGACAGTTCATGAACAAGCAGCTGTTCATGCAGCTGATGCTTACGCAAGAGGAAGCGGTAAGGTAGGAGTTACACTTGTAACCTCAGGTCCAGGTGCGACAAATACTATTACTGGAATAGCAACAGCTTATTTGGATTCAGTTCCATTGGTTGTTATAACTGGACAAGTACCACAAATGTTGATGGGGAAAGATGCATTTCAAGAAGTTGATATTACTGGAATTACTCTTTCTATAACTAAATATAATAAAATTGTAAAAAATATTAAAGAGTTACAATCAGTATTAGAAAAAGCATTTAAAGTAGCAGCAAGTGGAAGGCCGGGACCGGTTTTAATAGATATCCCAAAAGATGTATTGGTAGATACTTATGAATATAAAAGTGTTATTCTTAATAAAGAGAGTGAAAATGGTGAAGAATTTGTAGATTATTTAAGTGTATTAGAGAAAATCAAAAAAGCTAAAAGACCTGTTATTTATGCAGGTGGAGGAATAAATAAGGCAAAAGCTGAAGATGAATTCTTAGAATTTGTTGAAAAATTAAAAATACCAGTTGTAAATTCACTTATGAGCTTAGGAACTATATCGAGAAAAAATCCTCTTTCATTAGGAATGGTTGGGATGCATGGTTTTAAAATTGCTAATCAAGCAATATTTCGTAGTGATTTGGTTATTGCAATTGGAGCAAGATTTTCAGATAGAGTAATTGGAAAATCGGATAAATTTGCACCTAAAGCTGAAATTATTCAAATGGACATTGATAGAACTGAAATGGATAAGAATATTGAAACTAAATTTAATATTATTGGAGATATAAAACTTCATTTGGCAAAATTAAATAAATCTATTGATTTTGAAGTAAATGAAAATTGGATTTGTGAATTAAATGAAATTGATAAAAAACAAATTTGTCTAGATAATGATTTTCATCCTAAAAATATTATTGAACAAGTAGCTAAAAGAATTGATACAGATAGTTATGTTGTTACAGATGTAGGGCAGCATCAAATGTGGGTGGCACAATATTACCCATTTTCTCCAAAGGGGAAATTTATTACTTCGGGGGGATTAGGAACTATGGGTTTTGGAACAGGTGCTACAATTGGAACAGAGGCTATAGGAGATAAAAAAACTGTATTTTTTACTGGAGATGGAAGTTTTAGAATGTCAGCTATGGAATTGATTACTCTTAAGAAAAATAATATGAAGCCTTTGATAATATTGTTTAATAATAGAGCGCTTGGAATGGTAAGACAGTGGCAGGCATTATTTACAGATGGAAGATATGCTGAAACAGATACATTAGAAGATATGGATTATAGTAAGTTTGCAAAATATTTTGGAATTAAAAGTGCAAAGGTAGATTCATTAGATGAATTGAAAAGAGTTTTAAATACTTTTCCAATAAATGATGAAATGGTATTTATAGAATGTTTTATTGATAGAGATATTGGAGTTTATCCTATAGTTCCACCAGGAAAATCTATTACAGAAGGAATAACTGAATAAATTAAAGGGGCATTTGCATAAAATAGTGCAGGGCCCCTTTTAAGAATTGAAGAAATAATACAAGGATTGAAATGTTAAGGCTTTTTAAAAATAAAGTGGTATTTAAGTAGTTTATTGCTTTGATTCTTGTAAGAATATAAAAAAGTACGTATAATGTAGTAGAGGTGAAAACATGAAAGTATTAGTTTTAAATGGTCCTAATTTAAATCTATTAGGTGAAAGAAATCCCAATATATATGGAAATGAAACATATAGTGATTTGATACAAAAAATAAAGGATAGAGCTAGAGAATTAGACGTTGAAGTATGTTTTTTTCAAAGTAATTGTGAAGGCAAGTTGATAGATAGATTACAAGAAGCTAGATTAAAAGAAAATGCAGTTATATTTAATCCAGGTGCATATTCTCATACTTCAATAGCGTTAATGGATGCTATTGATAGTATTAATATTCCTTGTGTAGAAGTACATATTAGCAATATATATAAGAGAGAAGATTATAGGCAAAAATCAATTACAGCTAAGGCGTGTAAGGCAAGTGTTGTTGGACTTGGAACTGATGGATATTTGTCTGCATTAGAAGCTATATATAGAATGAATATTAAATAAATGGGTATATGTAAATGGAGGTGTTAAAGTGGAAACAATAAAAGTTGGAGATGGATTGAAGTTAAAAGTACATACAGATATTCAAGATACACTTTATAATGCCATAATATTAGATGTTTTAGATGAACAAGTTTTTGCTATTAGTGGGCCAATGAAAGAAGGCAAAAATGTTTATGTAAGAATGAATTCAGAAGTAGAATTATCTTTTATGGATCCTAAGAAAGGGAAATTCTATTTTAAGGCAATAGTTATAGATACACAATTATCTCCGGTATATACAATAGTTGTAAAGCAAATTGAATCTTTAAAGCGAATTCAAATTAGAAATTATTATAGATTGAGAGAACGAAATCAAATAGTTAAAAGGCATAAAAAGAAAATTGATATGAAAATAAAGACAATTGAAGAAATTAGTGTTACGGATGATATTAGTGGTGGCGGAACGAGTGTGTTATCTAATTATGAGCATTACAATGGAGATATTATTGAATTGGTATTACCTTTTATTTATCAAAGGAAAATGATTGCAGGAAAAGTTGTACGAGTATTAGATTCTCCTTTAAGAATCTTTAAGTATAAAATTTGTTTGGAATTTACTGAAATTGATGAAAGAGATCAAGAGGATTTGATAACATATATTTTTAAGAGACAAAGAGAATTAAGAAAGAATGAAGAAATACTATAATAAATAGAATCAAAAGGAAATAGTTAAAAACTTTTACTATTTCCTTTTTTATTTCATACTAAATAAAAGGATTTTGGGGATTGAATAAAGAACTAATCAAGGTAGGGGGTGTATGATGAATAATAAAATAAACATAAATGAAATTCCATATATAGTTATAATTTGTGAATTTATATTTAATAATACGGGAGAAATAATAGACATTCTTTATAAAGAGTTAAATAAAATGGCAGGTGAAGAAATCCAAAAATTGAATATAAATATTAAAGATAAAAAAATGTTGGCGGATAGACCAAAAAAAATTGATATTAATGAAGTTTTTGATTTTTTTAATAAAATAAAAAAGGGCTTTAGTGAAGGATGCGATATTTCAGATGAAATTTATATTGATTATTGCAATAGAAAATATAGATATAAAGTAAAATATAGTAAAAATATAAAAGAAGATTTCTATTTGTTTTTTGAAATAAAAGAAGAAAATATTTTGTATAAAATGGAAAGTAATAAATTAAAAGAACTTAATGAAATATATACATGGACATATAGAAAACATAATAAAGCGTTTGATATTGATAAAAAACTAAAAAAAGAACTTGGAGTTCAAGAATATAGTGGCCCTAAATTATTAAATAGAGCAGCTAAAACTATATATGGTAGTGATTGGACAAAGCTAAGAAGAGCCATAGTAAAATTAAGGAACGAAGGAAAAATAGATGTTCAAATTAGAATGTTTATTCCAAAAAAAAATAAATATTGTTGGATGCATGTAAAAGGATACTTGGTTAATTCTAAATCAAAGCATATGATTGTTACAGGGACAATACAAAATATATCGCTTTATAAAGATGAAGAAGATAAAATATTGAAATTAGGATTAGAGTATGATGCTTTTTTCGAGGGAGTTGAAGATTTACTTGTTTTAGTGGATGTATCTGTGGAAGGATATAAAATAATAAGAGTAAATAAAAGTTTTGAAAGAAGCATTAGGCAATCTAGAGATGAATTAGAGGGTTTATTAATATCTAATATAGATAGTGAGGAATTAAGTGAATTTATCAAAAGAAATTTAGAGAGAACAATTCTTTATAAAAGAAAACATAAATCTGAAATTAGAACTGATAAAATTGCAGGATATATGCAAAATTGGCGAGTTAGGTTTACACCTGTTTTTAAGAACAAAAAGGTTGAAAGTGTTTTAATTACATTAATTGATGTGACGGAAAAAAGAATAGTTGAATTTAATAGACAGGAAACTATGAAACAGTTAAAAGAATTGAAATCAGTAATAAATACTTCGAGGGTTTTTGTTTTTTCATTAGGGAAAAAGGGATTAAAGAATATATTATATTTTTCTGATAATATAAAAACGTTTGGTTATCAGGCAGAAGAAATAATTAATGAACCAGAAATTTTTGAAGAGATAATTTATAAAGAAGATAGAAAAAAAGTTTATATGAATCATTCAAAATTAGATGATAGTGGAGTTATGAAGTTTGGACAAGTGTTTAGAATGCAATCGTGGGATGGAAAAGTGTATTGGATTCAGGAACAAGTTATAGTTGAAAGAAATCATTACGGAAGAGCAGTTGCGTTTCACGGTGTATTAATAGATTTAACGGACAATCCAAAGGTTGAGAGTATAAATTCAAATGCTAGAGAACAAATGCAACAATTGTTTTTAAATAAAATAAGTCAAGAACTTAGAACGCCGCTAAATGGCATTTTTGGAATGATACAATTGTTAAAATTTACGGATATATCAAAGGATCAAGTTAGATATTTAAATAATTTGGAAATATCAAGTAAAAGATTAACTGAAATAATAGAAGATTTACTAGAAGTGTCGGAAATAGAAAAAGAAAATAGAGTAATTGATAGAGTTGATTTTGGTTTTAAGGATGTAGTTCAGAATTTAGATGATAAATTTAGATATTTTGCAGAAGAAAAAGAACTAAAATTGAATTTGATTTTATCTTCACAAATTCCAGATACTTTAAATGGAGATTTAAGAAAAGTTATGAGAATTTGCACACATTTACTAGATAATGCAATTAAATTTACAGATAAGGGTGGAATATTATTTGAAATTAAATTTTTAAAGCAAAATAATGAAGAAGTGTGGATAGAAATAGTTGTTCAAGATACTGGATTAGGGGTAGATGAAAGAGAACATGAAAAGATATTTGAACCATTTTATCAAAGCAAACAAAATATTAAGAAAAATGTACGTGGAGTAGGGTTAGGGCTAGCTATTTGTAGGGATATTGCTATATTACTAAATGGTGAAATATCAGTTTATAGTAGACTTAATTCAGGTACACAAATATGTGTAAAACTTCCTTTTCAAAGAACAGAGATTAATGTTGTAAAAAAAGTTAATGAGATAAATCAAAACAAAAAGGAAATTAAAATTTTATTAGCAGAAGATGATCCAATTAATCAGATATCAATTTGTGAGTTATTAAAAAAGAAGAATTGGAAAGTTGATGTTGTTGAAAATGGAAAAGAAGCTCTTGAAAGATTAATAGAAAGTCATTATGATGCAATTTTGATGGATATTTCTATGCCGATTATGAATGGCATTGAAACAACTAAAATAATTAGAAAAAAAGAAAAAGAAAATAATGCAGAGCATATTAGTATAATTGCATTAACAGCTCATGCATCAAAAGAAGACGAAATAACTTGTATTGATTCAGGAATGGATGCATATATTTCTAAACCTATTAATGCGCCACTATTGTATTCAAAAATAGAAAATCTTGTATTTAATAGGAAAGCATAGTATGTTTAGTTTTAATATTACTAAATTATTTTTATATATTTGAAAATATGTATGCTATTTAAGAGAAATAGTGATAAAATGTTGATATTAGAAATTGTTATGGGATGGTGGAATGAGTGAGTGTTTTTGAAATATTGATGTTATTAAGCTTTGGAGCAGCATGGCCTGTATCGATAATTAAATCATTAAAGACTAAAGAAACCAAAGGTAAGAGTCCTATGTTTATGTTTATAATTATTGGAGGGTATATATGTGGAATTTTGCATAAAATATTCTATGCATTTGACTATGTAATATACTTATATTTACTTAACTTATTAATGGTTTCTTTTGATTTATCTTTATATTATAGATTTAATAAAGAGGTTAAAGTGTGAAAAAAAATTTAAAAACTTTTTTAATATATGTCATTATACCAGTTGTATTTGTATTAATTTCAATACAATTTATAAGGCCTATAAGGATAAGTGGAGAATCTATGATGCCCACATTTAAAAATGGTGAATTATGTTTTATGTATAAATCTAATAAATATATAAGAGGAGATATAATTGTTTTTAAAACTAAAATAGCAAGAGAAGAAATAGAACTAAAAAGAGGTAATTTTTTGCAACAATGGTTAGACGGCAAGAATAAAATATTGATTAAAAGAATTGTAGGTTTACCAGGTGATAAAATTAATATTTTAAAAGGAAATATTTTTATAAATGATATTTTTTACGAAGAGTATGAAAATAAGACATATGAAGTAGAAGTATATGTTGAAAGTGATAGTTATTATGTTTTGGGCGACAATAGAAATAAAAGTATTGATTCTAGAAATAAAGAAATTGGGAACATAAGTAAAAATGAAATTTTAGGAAAAGTGATAAAATAGAAAAAACTCCAAGTTGTAAGTCTAAGTTGAAAAATATGACGATCAACCGATAGGGCAATGGTGAAAACTATTTGTCTCCCGTTTTGGAATGGAGAATGGAAAGTCAGAAATGATAAAACAGTCTCTAGAAGACTGTTCTTTTTTTGGGAGGAAATATGAATAAAAAAGTAAAAATTTTAGTTGTTTGTATAATTTTGTTTAAATGTTTTTTTAGTTCATTTGCAAGTGTAGATATTTCATGGGATGACAATTTGGAAAAAATTAGTTTAGATGAATTTTTAAGTTGGGATTATGGAAAACAAAATTTCACAATGCAAACTTTAGTAGAACCTCATAATGGTGAATATGAGGGTATTAGTATGATTAATGTTTTTAATAAATTGAATATTGATTTTGATGGATATAAAACTGTTATTTTTAAGAGTGGTGATGGGGCACAAATTGAAAAAAATATGAATTTAGTTGTAAAAAATGATTATATTAATAATTTGGGTGAAAAGGATTTAGAAATGATGATTGTCTGGTCTAAGGATGGACATAAATTAGTTTTAGATAGAAGTGATAGTAAGTACAATAAAGAAATTGAAAATGACGGTGGACCTATTAGGCTTATGGTTGGACAAATTAAAGAAAATGAAAGAAATTCATTGTTTTGTCTAAAGGATTTAAGAGGCATAGTTTTAAAAAGAAATGAATTAGTTTTTAGTGATTTAGAAGTTAAACATAATTGGGCAAAAGATGCTATTAATTCTTTAGTTGATATGGGAATTATTAATGGGAAATCAGAAAAAGAATTTGCACCTGATGATTTATTAAAGCGTTCAGAATTTTCTAAGATGTTATGTTTAGCATTTTTACAAAGGAATGATGAAGATTTAAATCTAGAATTTAAAGATGTAAAAAATACTGATTGGCATTATAAATATATGGCAAAATTATATAAGCAAAACTTTATTAAAGGAGATGGAGAAGGAAACTTATTTCCCAATCAAAATATAACAAGAGAACAAGCGATTTTAATGATATATAGAATAGCTAATTCTAAAGAAAAAAGTAAAAATGAAAGTTTACTAAATTTTAAAGATTATAGTAAATTATCTAAAGAAGGAAAATTAGCTTTTATATGGGCAGATGAAAATAATATTTTAGATAATATTTTTATTAAATATATTTTACCAGACAAGGAGATTACGCGTAGTGAAATAGCGGTTCTTTTATATAGAGCTATGCGACTCAATAAATAACATAAGAGGGGGAATTAGATGTATAACAAAGGTGTCAAAAAAATTGGAACATGGTTTTTAGTTTTAGCGTTAATTATTGCGCAATGCGTATCATTAAATAGTTTTACGCCTGCTTTTGCAAAAACGGAAGAAGTATTAAAAATTCATGGTGAGGGATTAAAAGAGGATATTGAAATTGGCTTGGTTGATTTAAAAGAGGATTCTACTTTAGAGGTGAATGTATCTTCAAACAACAAATTTAATTTTCATAAAATTAGCGCCGTTAAGGGAGCAGATTTATTTAAGTTATTTAAGGAAGATAATTTAATTGCCAAGGATTCAGATGAAGTTATTTTTACCTGTTCAGATGGTTATAAAATCACAAAAACAATTGAAGAATTAAGAGGTCAAAATTATTTTAGTGATTTTACTTTAGAATCTAAAAAATCATTTAGTCCAATGTTAGCATTTTATAAAAAAGAATTAATATCAGTTGCTAAAGATGATTTTAATCCACCTGTAAAATATAATAAAAAGGAAATTACAGATGAGGATGAT
>Ga0193963_1000411_pt1 | contig 22783 bp, 11 predicted proteins | sample FB_6_MG_FD_140359 | JGI IMG/M metagenome (GOLD analysis project Ga0193963, IMG submission 140359) | Microbial mat bacterial communities from the Broadkill River, Lewes, Delaware, United States - FB_6_MG | ecosystem: Environmental > Aquatic > Freshwater > River > Microbial mats | place: USA...
AATATATTGGTGGCTGTTCTTTACCTTGCTACCACTTTATTTAGTGCTTTAATTTCAAATAATGCAACAGCTATCCTCTTTGCACCTATTGTTATTTCCATTGCTACAACTTTGAATATCGATTCACGTCCTCTGTTGCTTACAGTTATGTTTGCTTCAAATATGAGCTTTATGTCTCCAATTGGATACCAAACCAATACTTTAGTTTATGGTGTTGGCCAATATCGTTTTATGGATTTCTTTAAGGTTGGAGGTTTACTTTCTATTATAATTTGGATATTGGCATCTTTACTAATACCTTTTTTCTATTTTTAGGAAGTTCTCATTATTTTTACTTAACCTAAAATAGGTTTAGTCCTATATTATAATTGGTTTGCTTAAAATAAATGAATTAAATATTCAGGGGGTACTTAGGTGGTAGATGTTTGAGAAGCTTGTTTAAGAAATAAATTAAAACAATACATCTGATATTCTTAGTAAAGGAGTATTAGTTTTAATAATAATTATTAAATGTAATTTGTACCTTTATAAAATTAAAATTTTAGACATGAATAAATATTTTTTAATCACAATTTTATATTGTTTCCTTGGGTGTTCACAAAAAGGAGATGTGAATCAGAATTCCGGTACTATTAACGAAAATATCCCAGAATTTTATTATGGAGCAGATTTGTCTTACGTAAATGAGATGGAAGATTGTGGTGCTGTTTATAAGGATGAATACAATTTAGTAAAAGATCCTTATAAAATTTTTAAGGAAGCTGGAACCAATTTAATTAGACTTCGGTTATGGCATAATCCATCCTGGACAAATTATTCAAATTATAATGATGTAAAAAAATCAATTAAAAGAGCTAAAGATGAAGGGATGCATGTGCTTTTGGATTTTCATTATTCTGATATTTGGACAGATCCTTCTCATCAAACAATTCCGGCAGCTTGGAAAAACCAAATAAGTAATAAAGAAGCACTTGGTGAATTATTGTATAACTATACTTATGAAGTGTTAAATAATTTAGCGAAAGAAAATTTATTACCTGAAATTGTTCAGGTAGGTAATGAAATTAATCCAATGATTTTACAAAGTGATAATTTGGAATGGCCAATAAATTGGGATCGAAATTCTTTTCTTATAAATAAGGGAATAAAAGCTGTAAGAGATATTTCAAAAGATAAAAAGCAAAATATTGAAATTATGCTTCATATTGCACAGCCTGAAAATGGATTATGGTGGTTTGAACAAGCTACTGAAAATGGAGTTTTAGATTATGACTGGATTGGATTATCTTATTATCCATTGTGGTCAGAATATACTTTAGACAATGTTTCAAATTCATTTCGTACTTTAAAAAACACCTACAATAAAAAACTAATGATAGTTGAAACAGCTTATCCTTACACTTTAGAGAATATTGATGAAGCAAATAATATTCTTGATAGCAAAGCTTTAATAAACGGTTATTCTGCAACAGAACAGGGTCAATTAGATTATTTAAATAAATTGAAAAAAGTTATTGAAGAAGCAGGTGGTGAAGGATTGGTTTATTGGGAACCTGCATGGGTTTCTACGAACTGCAATACACTATGGGGAAAAGGTTCACATTGGGAAAATGCGACTTTATTTGATAAAAACAACAAAGCGAATTTAGGAATGCAATTTTATAACGCTTCTAAAAGCGAATAATTTTTATTCATTATTTTAACGAAATGAACATGAAAAAACATAGTATTCTTCTCTGTATATTTTTAATTTTTTTTCAAATATTAAGTAGTCAAGAGAGAGAAGTAAAAGAGTTGAATGAAAACTGGAAATTTAAAAGAGGAACAGCTAATAAACCTTTTCAACTTAATTTTGATGATTCAAAATGGGAGAAAGTAAGCGTTCCACATGATTGGGCAATTTATGGACCTTTTGACAAAGAAATAGATAAGCAGAATGTTGCAATTACGCAAAATGGAGAAGAAGTAGCTTCTGAAAAAACTGGAAGAACTGGTGCATTACCACATGTTGGTAGCGCTTGGTATCGCAATAAATTCACGTTGGATTCTTATGAAAAAGGAAAAAAAGTAATTCTTCTATTTGAAGGTGCAATGAGCGAACCTAAAGTATATTTAAATGGTAAAAAAATTGGTGAATGGGCTTATGGCTATAGCTATTTCTATTTTGATATTTCTAATGATATTCAAGACGGTGAAAATACATTGGCTGTACAAGTTTCAAATAAAGAATTTGCTTCTCGTTGGTATCCAGGAGCAGGATTATACCGTAAAGTAAGTGTAATTGTTAAAAATAAAGAAAGTATTAACCAGTGGGGAACATTTATAACAACGCCTTTTATTAGTAATGATTTGGCTAGGGTAAATATTAAGACAAAAGCTTCAGGAGAAAATATTTCTTTGGTTACTACTATTTATAATGAAGAAGGAATTAAAGTCATTTCAGAAAAAACAAATAAGGATTTTAATAAGGAATTTGAGCAAAATTTGAAAGTGGAAAACCCGAGTTTATGGAGTCCAGAAAGCCCATATTTATATACTGCAACATCTAAATTGTATGTAGGAAACACTTTAAAAGATGAAATTTCTACTCGTTTTGGAATTAGAGAAGTAAAAATTGAAGCAGATAAAGGATTTAGTTTAAACGGTGAGGTAAGAAAATTAAAAGGTGTTTGTTTACATCATGATTTAGGACCTTTAGGTTCGGCTATTAATAAAGCTGCTTTGAGAAGACAATTAACCATTTTAAAAGATATGGGGTGCGATGCCATTAGAAGTTCTCATAACATGCCTTCATTAGAACAATTAGAGTTATGTGACGAGATGGGGTTTATGTTTTTAGCTGAAAGTTTTGATGAGTGGGCCAAACCGAAAGTAGAAAATGGTTACAATCGTTTTTTTGATGAATATGCTGAAAAGGATATTGTAAATTTGGTGCACGCTACAAGAAATCATCCGTCAATAATAATGTGGAGTTCAGGAAATGAAGTGCCAGATCAATGGGGTTCTGAAGGAGCTAAAAGAGCGAAATGGTTACAAGATATTTTCCATAGAGAAGACCCAACAAGAATGGTTACTGTTGGTATGGACCAGGTTAAAGCAACTATGGAATCTGGCTTTGGCGCATTATTAGATATTCCTGGGTTAAATTATAGGGTGCATTTGTATGAAGAAGCCTATGAAAAGTTTCCTCAAGGATTTATTTTAGGTTCAGAAACGGCTTCAACAGTTAGTTCAAGAGGTATTTATAAATTTCCTGTTGTTCAGGAAAAAATGAAACAATACAACGATTTTCAAAGTTCATCTTATGATTTAGAAGCTTGTAGTTGGTCTAATGTTCCTGATGAAGATTTTGTACTGCAAGACGACAAACCTTGGGTAATTGGTGAATTTGTTTGGACAGGTTTTGATTATTTAGGAGAGCCAACTCCATATGATGAAAGCTGGCCTTCACGGAGTTCTTATTTTGGGATTAATGATTTGGCTGGATTACCAAAGGATCGGTTTTATTTGTACCGAAGTCGTTGGAATACAAATAATGAGACTTTACATATTTTACCACATTGGAATTGGAAAGGTAGAGAAGGGGAAATAACACCAGTTTTTGTTTATACAAATTATGATAGTGCCGAGCTTTTCGTAAATGGGAAAAGTATGGGAATTCAAAAAAAGAATCATTCTACTCCGCAAAATAGATACCGTTTAATGTGGATGGATGTTAAATATATACCAGGTTCATTAAAAGTTATCGCCTATGATGAAAATGGTAATGGAGTTGCAGAAAAAGAAATTAAAACGGCTGGAAAACCATATAAAATTGTTTTAAATCCTGATAGAAATATTATTAAAGCTAATGGAGAAGATATTTCTTTTGTAACAGTTTCAGTAGTTGACAAAAATGGAATTCCTTGTCCAACAGCTACAAATCAGCTAAAATTTAAGGTAACTGGACATGGAACATTCCGGGCGGTATGCAATGGAGATGCCACATCTTTAGAATTATTTCATTTACCTACAATGAAATTATTTAGTGGTAAATTAGTGGTTTTAGTACAATCTAAAAAGGAGGAGGGTACAATTACTTTAAAGGTTTCAGGGAAAGGATTAATAAGTGAAAAAATTTTCTTAAATTCAATTAATTAAGGAAATATAGAAAATGAACTACGATATTATTGGGGATATACACGGTCATGCAGATGCATTAGAGAAGTTACTTCAAAAATTGGGATATCAATTAAATGAAGGCGTCTATTCACATTCAGAGAATAGAAAAGTTATATTTCTGGGAGACTTTATTGATAGAGGACCTAAAATAAGAGAAACCTTACATATTGTAAAAAACATGTGCGATAGTGGTAGTGCTGAGGCAATTATGGGTAATCATGAGTTTAACGCGGTTTGCTTTGTTACTCCTGATAAATTGAATGGTGGTTTTTATAGGGAGCATACATTTACTGAAATAAACCAGCATTTTGAAACATTAAAACAATTTAAAGGCTTTAATGAAGAATGGGAAATGTTTTTAGAATGGTTTAAAGTTTTACCAATGTATATTGAGAAGGAGGAATTTAGAGCTGTTCACGCTTGTTGGGATAATACTCATATAAATTGGTTGAAAAAGAACTATAAAGGAATTCTCACAAGTGAATTTCTTGCAAGATTTAATAAGAACAATTCTAAGGAAAATATTGTCATTGAAGAAACTTTAAAAGGAAAAGAGATTATTTTAAAGAATGGGGATACTTTTTTTGATAAAGATGGAATTGAAAGAAAGGAATGCAGAGTTAAATGGTGGCAAACTATAGATCAAAGAATTACAAATAAGGATGTTTTAATGATGTGTCCTGTATCATATGGAAAAAAAACCAATGAGCATGTAAATGCTTATAATTATACTTCAAATAAAACAGTATTTTTTGGTCATTATTGGCTAAAAGGATTACCAGTTATTGAGAATGAAAATGCAATTTGTTTAGATTATAGTGTTGCCAAAAAAGGACATCTTGTTGCTTATAAATCTGAATATTTATTTACAAAGAATAAGGAAAAAGGGTTTGTATTTTAGGAATTAAACTAAATTCACAGCAATTATTCTGCTTTAATACTATTTCATTGCTTAGAAAGAAATACAATAAAAGTCGTATTATTGTATTACATCAATAATCTACATTTTCTGTGAATTTTATTAAATCAACATTTATTTTTTTTATTTTCTTAAGTATTACTTTTTTAAGCGCACAAGAATTGCCTCCAATAGAGAATTATTCTCCTAAGTTGTATGGAGCTGAAAACCAAAACTGGTCAATTTCACAATCTAAAGATAAATACATTTATGTTGCTAATAATAGTGGTTTATTAGAGTTTAACGGTGCTAAATGGCGATTATACCCTTCTCCAAACAATACTATATTACGTTCAGTAAAAGTTAGTGAAAACAAAATTTATACTGGTGCCTATATGGAATTTGGTTACTGGGAAAGAAATGAATTTGGAAGTTTACAATATTCTTCATTAAGTGAAAACCTTAAAGAGTCACTAATAGAGGAAGACTTTTGGAACATTGTGAAGTTTGATGATTGGGTTTTATTTCAATCTTTATATAGAATTTATATTTATAATACCATTGACAAAACATTTAAAATTATAACTTCAAAAACAAGAATCCCAAAAGTTTTTAAAGTAGATAATAGCATTTATTTTCAAAAAATGAATGAAGGTGTTTTTAAAATTGAAAATGGAAACCCGGTTTTGGTATCAAATCATGAGTTATTCAAAAATAAAATTTTAGTAAATATTTTTGTTTTAAATAAAAAGAAACTTTTTCAAACCCAAGAGGATGGAATGTTCTTTTTAGATAAAAAAGGTATTTCTAAATGGAATAGTCGTTCAAACGAAATTATTTCAAAAGTAACTATATATAGTAGTGTTCAACTATCTAATGGTAACATTGTTTTAGGGTCTATTTCTAATGGTATTTATCATTTGAATGAAAATGGAGATTTAATAAATCATATAAACCAAGAAAAAGGGTTATATAACAATACTATATTGTCAATGTTTGAGGATGTAGATAATAATCTTTGGTTAGGTTTGGATAATGGTATTAGTGTAGTGAATTTAGGATCTCCTTTTAAAGTTTATAATGATTCTCGTGGTAAGCTGGGTTCTACATATGCATCAATTATTTATAAAGGAAACCTATATCTTGGTACTAATCAGGGTTTATTTTATAAAGAATTAGGTTCAGAAAAAGAATTTAATTTCATGCCAAATACTAATGGTCAAGTTTGGTGCTTAAAAAATTATGATGGCACTTTATTTTGTGGACATGATAAAGGAACGTTTATTATAAATAATAATACTGCTAACCTTATAACAAATGTTATGGGAACCATGGAGATTAAGCCCATAAAAAATCAAGAGAATTTATTAATTCAAGGATATTATAACGGACTTAATATTTTAGAAAAAAAGAATAATACATGGCAATTTAGAAATATTATAAAAGGTTTTACTCCTACTAGCAGATATTTCGATTTTACTAGAAATGGAAATATTCTTGTCAATCATGAATATAAAGGGGTTTTTAAACTTGAACTGAACGAAGATTTTACCGAAGTATTAAACTATAATCTTATAAAAAATATTCCGAAAGGCCTTAAGTCTGCCACTTCAAAATATAAAGGAGAAATATTATATACATCTAACGAAGGTATATTTAAGTATGATAATAAGAATGAAATTTTTAATAGAGATTCTATTTTATCAAAAGATTTTTTGAATAATGACTTATTTGTCTCGGGAAAATTAATTGAAGATACTAAAAGTAACACCCTTTGGGGATTTACAAATAAAAGTATTGTTTATTTTTCTCCAGGAAAATTAGATAATGTATTTAAAAGCAATAAAGTGTTTTTACCTTCTTCATTAAGAAGAGATATATCAGGTTTTGAAAATATGTTACCTCTTAATGGTAAATTATATTTATTTGGAACATCTAGAGGTTATATTATACTTGATTTAGATAAAATAAAAGACACGAAGTTTAATGTAACAATCAATTCAGTTCAAAATAGTATTCTTGATGGAAAAAAGAATCAGGTTTCATTGAAAAGAGATATTTTATTTAAAGCAAAACAAAATAATTTGTTTTTCACATATAGTGTTCCTGAATATGAAAAATTAATTGCGGTTAACTATAAATATAAATTAGAAGGTTTGTATGAAGAATATAGTGAATGGTCAACAGAATCAGAAGTGGCATTTAAGAACCTTCCTTATGGAGATTATTCTTTTAAGGTAATAGCTCAAATGGGGAATAGTATTTCTGAAAATATTGCTACCTATAGCTTTACAATTGATAGGCCTTGGTATATTTCAAATGAGTTAATTATTGTATATATAGTAATTCTTATAATATTATTGTTTTTAATTCACACGTTTTATAGAAGATATTATAATAAGCAAAAGAATAAACTTGTAGAAAAAGAACAACGCATCTTTGCAATTGCACAACTTGAAAATGAGCAAGAAATAATGAAATTAAAAAATGAAAAATTGCAAGATGAAATTGAAAGTAAAACACGCGAACTATCCAGCTCTACGATGAGTATTATTAAAAAGAATGAAATTTTAAATACTATTAAAAGTGAATTGGATGAGGTTAAAAGTGATGCTAAGATTAAGCCAGTAATTAAAATAATTAATAAAAACTTAAATAATACAGGTGACTGGAATATGTTTCAAGAAGCATTTAATAATGCAGATAGTGATTTTTTGAAAAAAGTAAAATCCATTCATCCAAATTTAACACCTAATGACCTTCGTTTATGTGCTTATTTACGTGTTAATTTGTCTTCAAAAGAAATTGCCCCGTTACTTAATATTTCACCAAGAAGTGTTGAGATAAAAAGGTATCGTTTAAGAAAAAAAATGGAGTTACCTCGCGAAAAAAGTTTAGTTGAGTATATAATGGAGGTGTAAAGTACTACATCATTATAGTAAAATACCACAACATTACCACAACAAATAAGCTACTACAAGGTTGTAGTGAGCATAAAGTTTATATTTTATGAATGAGCTTTAAAATGCTCTAATGTTATGTAATTAAAGGGATTGTAAGGGGGCTGGGATTTTAATTTTAAGCTTTTTTCTACAAATTAATTAGGGTGTATGCTTTTTATATAGGTGCATAAATCAATTTCAATCATATACTAATGTAATTTTAACATAAACTTAATTCAAATTAATATGAAGTCAATTATTTTATCATTTTTTATCGGTTTGATAGGCTTAGTTGCCACAGGTCAAACTTATGAAATAAAAGGTACTGTTTCGGATTCAGGAGGTAACCCATTACCGGGTGTTTCTATAGTTGTTAAAAATACAGCTAAAGGAGCTTCTTCAGATTTCGATGGTAATTTTGTTGTATCCAATGTATCTAAAGGAGAAACACTAGTGTTTTCTTATCTTGGATTTACGACTAAAGAAATAGTCATTAACAATTCAAACGATTTAATCGTGGTTCTTGCTGAAGATACACAAAGTTTGGATGAAGTTGTTGTTATTGGGTATGGTACTCAAAGAAAAAAGGAAATTACAGGAGCTGTTAGCGTAGTTTCTACAGAAACAATTGAAAAACTGAAACCTACGCAAATTGAACAAGCTTTACAAGGACAAGTAGCAGGTGTAAATGTTACTACTAATTCAGGTTCTCCTGGTGGTAGTTCAACAATTAGTATTAGAGGTGTTTCCACAAATGGAGACAGCAGACCTTTAATATTAGTAGATGGGAATGTAGTTGAAGATTTAAGTGTTGTTAATCCTAATGACATTGCAAGTATGAATGTCTTAAAGGATGCTACGGCAGGTATTTATGGAGTACGTGCTGCAAATGGTGTTATTTTAATAACGACTAAAACGGGACGTATAGAAATGCCTTTAACTGTTGAGTATAATGGTTATGTAGGATTACAGAGAACAACTCGGGAAATGCCTGTATTAAATGCTACGGAGTACGCTTTAATAGTTAATGAAGCTTATGCTGCTGGAGGTAATACACCTCCATTTACTAATATATCAGAATTAGGAGTTGGAACTGATTGGCAAAGTAAGGTATTTGAAACGGCTCCAATACAGAGTCACAATATTTCCTTAAAAGGAGGTAGAAAAAAATCATCTTATTCATATAGTACTTCATATTTAACACAAGATGGTATTGTTGGTGGTAACAAATCTAATTTTAAGAGATATACAACTAGTTTAAGTTATAATTTAGATTTCTTAGAGGATTTTAAATTTAAGTCAGGAATTACTGCAACTTTAACAAATAAAAGAAATCTTCCTGAAAATGCTTTAGGTTCTGTGCTTTTCAACGCATTAAATATGGCTCCTAATATTCCAGTAAGAGACCAGAATGGAGAGTATTCCTTAGCAGATGGTTTAGGAGGTGAGGTAATTAACCCACTAGCTCAAATATCTAATAATTACAATAGAGGCAGAGTAATGAAACTTAATGGATTTGCTGGAGTAGGATATAACTTCTTGGAGCATTTTACAGCAGAAACAAATATTCAATTTAATTATGCCGAAGTAAGAAGTAACACTTTTGACCCAATTGATTATTATGGAGTTGGAAAGGTGTTTAATACAGAGAGAAATAGTGTTTTTGAAGGGTTAAATATTTTTAGAGATTACACGTTTGATGGTTTCATTAAGTATGAAAATACATTTAATGATGAGCATAAGCTAAATGTGCTTTTAGGAACTTCAGTTTTTAAAACGACTGGGTCATTTTCTGGAATGATTGGTCGAGATATAACTGGTGGTGTTGCTAACGCATTTGTAGATAAAGCTTTAGAAAAAGAAAACATCTATTCAGAGTTAGGTAGAAACCCAACGTTTGACGCTAGATTATTGTCTTATTTTTCAAGAGTACAATATGATTATAAGGGTAAATATTTATTTTCAGCAGTGATACGTAGAGATGGTTCTACACGATTTGCACCTGGGAACAAGTTTGGATATTTCCCTTCAGGATCCATTGGTTGGGTTGCATCAGATGAAGAATTTATGAGTGACAGTGATGTTTTTCAATTATTAAAAGTTAGAGCTTCATACGGAATCTTAGGTAATGATAGAATTGGTGATTATAGATTTACATCACTACTTACCGGAGAAGGAACCTATTTTTTTGGAGGTAATGATAGGGAAGATGAATATTTTGGAGTAGCGAGTGGTCCAATTTCCAATCCTGAAATTAAATGGGAAAAACAAAAAACATTGGATATTGGGTTAGATTTACGAATGCTAGATGGTAAATTAGATATTACGACAGATTATTTTAAAAGAAGAACAGAAGATCTTTTAGTGTCTCCACAAGTATCTGGATTACTTGGAACAGGGGCAGCTCCTTTTGTGAATGCAGGAATTGTTGAAAATGAAGGAATTGAATTTGCAATTGGATATTCAGACAATTTAAATGAAGATTTTAAATTTAGTATCAGATACAATGTAACGGCAATAAGAAATGAAGTTGTTGCGGTAAGTGGAGATGGTGAATATCTTGAAGGTGGTGGTTTTGGAATATCTCAACCTGCTATATCAAGAATGGAAGCAGGATTTCCTTTAGGTTATTTTGTAGGGTATAAAACAGATGGAATATTCCAATCTCAAAGCGAAATTGATAATGCGGCAGTTACAGATATTACACCTCAACCTGGTGATTTTAGGTTTGTAGATCAAAATGGTGATGGAGTTATAGATTTAGATGATAGAATAGATCTTGGAAATCCTTTACCAAATGCAACAATGGGTCTTAATATTTCTTTTGATTATAGAAAATGGGACTTTGCGGCGTATGCTTTTGCTTCAGTAGGAAATGATATTGTACGTAATTATGAACGTAATCAGGCATTGGTTAATAAGCCTAATTCTTATTTAGATCGTTGGACAGGACCAGGTACAAGTAATACGGCTCCAAGGGTTACAACTGGAGCGTCTTCTAATACTGTTTTTTCTGATTTTTATGTTGAAGATGGATCATTTATACGTTTACAGAATGTACAATTAGGATATACTTTTTCGAATGTTCCAGAGAATTCCAGTATCGACAAGTTTCGCATATATGTTTCAGGAAGCAACTTAGTAACTTTAACTAAATATAGTGGTTATGACCCAACAGCAGGTACAGGTGCACCAATTGGAGGCGGGATAGATCAAGGGTTTTATCCAAGTGCTGCGACATTATTATTAGGTGTTAACTTAAAATTTTAATTTAGAATTATGAAAAATTTAAAAACTATTTATATTCTCTTTACAGTTCTTATCATACATTCTTGTAGTGATGATTTTGTAAATGTGGATTCATTAGATCCCAATTCTGAAGCCTTTTTTAATTCAGAAGAGGATTATCAGGACGCACTAGTGGCTGCGTATGATTATTTGCAGGCAACATCTAAATTTGTTCAATTTGCTGAAATAGCTTCGGATAATACATTGTGTGGAGGGGAAAGTGCGACAGATTCACCATATGTTCAACAAATAGATGACATGATTCATTCCGCGGTTGGTCAAAGCGATGGCGGATTAAGAACTATGTGGCAATGGATGTACGAAGCCGTAAACCGTTGTAATTATATTATGGAATTTCAAGATAAAACAGATTTTTCAAATAAAACAAGTGTTATAGCTCAAACTAGATTTTTAAGAGCATATTATAATTTCATTTTAGTAAAATGGTGGGGAGATGTACCAATGTTAGTGGATAAGCGCATACGATTTGGAGATCAAATTGGTATTGAAAGAACTCCTGCATCAGAAGTATATGCATTAATTGAACAAGATTTAATTTTTGCAGCAGCAAATTTACCTTATGTTCAGAGTGAAACTGGTAGAGTTACTAAAGGTGCTGCGCAAGCTTTATTGGGAAAAGCGTATTTATATCAAGACAAATTTGCAGAAGCGGCAGTAGTCTTAGAAGATTTAATATCTAATGGACCACATAGATTATTAACAACTGAAGAATATCCTGACATGTTTGAGCGCTACAACGAAAATAACATAGAATCAATTTTCGAAGTGCAATATTCAGATGTTGATGGTGGTAGCTTCGCATGTTTCCAATGTCTTGAAGGTAACTATGCAGCATATTTTAATGGACCAAGAGGTTTTGTAGATTCCACTGGGCATTTTGATGCAGGTTATAGTTTTAATGTACCAGTCCAGGAAGTAGTTGATGCTTTTGAACCAGGAGATATTCGTTTAGAATATTCAATTTTGGATATAGAACAATATATAGCCGATAATCCAGGATCAAGTTATGATGAAAATGCTGGATACGAGCAAACAGGTTATTTTAATAGAAAAATAATGGCCCGAAAAGGCGATTTAAATAATGGAGATGCCGCTCTTACAAATCCAGATAATTACCGAGCAATTAGATATGCAGATGTGTTATTAATGGCAGCAGAAGCTTTAAATAGAGGAGGTATTAGTGATGCAAGAGCAAAAGACTATTTAAATGAAGTTCGTAATAGAGCTATGTTAGCAGATGTAATCACAACTGGGACTAATTTAACAAATGACATTTATAAAGAGCGTCGTGTTGAATTGGTAGGTGAAGGCCATCGTTTCTTTGATTTGGTGAGAACAGGTAGAGCTGCGGCAGCAATTGATGGATTTCAAGTGGGTAAGAATGAACTTTTCCCTATACCTGTTGAAGAAATATTATTATCAGGAAATCAATGGGAAAATAATCCAGGGTATTAAAAATCAAATAATTTAGATATGAAAACATTAAAATATATATTAAGTTTAACTTTAATCTTCTTTATTAGTTGTTCAGACGATAATGATTTAGGCTTTGTGGATAATCTAACCGCACCTGAAAATGTGTCGGCACAATTTCTAATAACACAAGATAATACAGGATTGGTAACAATTACACCCAATTCTGAAGGAGGAGTGTCCTATAATGTAACCCTTGGTGATAATACAGGAGATATTGTAAGTATTAAACAGGGAGAAAATATTCAACACACTTATGCTGAAGGTACTTATTCTATTGGAATAGAAGCTGTTGGAATTACAGGTTTAAGTACAGTTGTTTCACAAGATTTAGTAGTGTCATTTAGAGCTCCAGAGAATTTAGAAATAACTGCACAAATTGATGCATCTAATCCATTTGTTATTAACGTTTCGGCAACTGCTGATTTTGCCAGTTCGTTTCTAGTGTACTACGATGTGTCTAACGTAAATGAAGAAGGTACTCCATTATCTTTAGATGGTACTGTAAGTTTTGAGTATCCAAGTGTTGGAGATTATACTATTAAAGTTGTAGCTTTAAGTGGAGGTTCTGAATCATCCGAATTAACCAAAGTTATAACAATAACTTCACCTGTTGAATTACCAATTGACTTTGAAATATTTGATGCAAGTGTTTTTCAAGGATTTGGTGGTGCATCGAATGCTGTTATAGACAATCCAGATACAAATGGTAATACTTCAGCGAAAGTTGGGCAAATTATTAAAAATGCTCCAGAGGTTTGGGCGGGGAATGTAATTACCTTATCAGCACCTATAGATTTTTCAACAAAAAAAGTAATTAAAATGAATGTTTGGTCACCTAGACCAGGAGGAAAAATATTGTTAAAGATTGAGAATCTTGAAGATGGAGGTATTTTCTTTGAAACAGAAGCAACAACTGTTGGAAACAGCGCTTGGGAAGAAGTATCATTTAATTTAAGTTCCATTGATACGGCTAATTCTTATCAAAAAATAGTATTATTTTTTGATTTTGGAACAGTAGGAGACGGTAGTAGTGATTGGACATTCTATGTAGATGATATTAAACAAGCCGTTCCTTCAACGGGATCATTTGCTAAATTGATGGTTGAAGATTTTGAAGCTACACCAGCATTATTACCTTTTGGAAACTCAGCTGCAGAAGTTATTACTTTAGATGATTTACCATCTGGTTTAGGAAATGTTACTGCTAAAGTAGCTCAATTTTCAAAACCTACTGGAGCCGAGGTATGGGCAGGAGTTACTAGAGAATTAGCAACAACCTTAGATTTAGGTACTTACAGTAATATAAGTGTGAAAACTTGGTCGCCAAAAACAGGGGCAGTAATTAAGGTTAAAATAGAGAATGCAGATGCAAGTATCACTCATGAAGTTGATATGAACACAACAGTTTCTAATGCTTGGGAGGAATTAGTGTACGACTTTAGTGGAGCTCCAGCCGCTGATTATGTAAAAGTTGTAGTGTTCTTTGATTTTGGAGTTGGAGGAGATGATTCAGTTTATTATTATGATGATATTCAGTTATTAAATAATGGTACTCCACCATCAGTGTTTGAAAATTTTGAAGACACACCATCATTATTACCTTTTGGAAACGCCGCTGCAGAAGTTATTACTTTAGATGATTTACCAGCTGGTTTAGGAAATGTTACTGCTAATGTAGCACAATTCTCTAAACCTACAGGAGCAGAAGTATGGGCAGGAGTTACTCGAGAACTAGCTACACCTTTAGATTTAGATACTTACAGCAGTATAAGTTTAAAAACATGGTCACCAAAAACGGGAGCAGTAGTTAAGGTTAAAATAGAGAATGCTGATGCAAGTATCACTCATGAAGTTGATATGAACACAACAGTTTCTAGTGCTTGGGAAGAATTAGTGTATGACTTTAGTGCTGCACCGGCGGCTGATTATGTAAAAGTTGTAGTATTCTTTGATTTTGGTGTTGGAGGAGATGATTCAGTTTATTACTTCGATGATTTCACTCTTACCGATTAAATAAATATAAAATTAGATAAAATGAAAAACATAAAATATATATTAGGTATTTTTCTTACTCTAGCATTAATTACTAGTTGTCAGGAAGATGACCTTTCAATAGGAGAGCTTAAAGCGCCTAGTAACATTGAAATATCTGTAACTTATTTGGATGATATCAATAATGATGGATTACCAGAAGAAACAAGTGCTCCTGGATTAGGTAGTGGTTTAGTAAAATTGTCTGCTACTGCAAGTAATGCTACATCATTCCATTTTGTTATTCAGAATGCTACGAAACTTCAATCTAGTGGTGCTGTAGAACATACTTTTACTTTGCTTGGTAACAATACTTATGCAGTTACTGTCATCGCTTATGGAACAGGAGGAATCTCAACAAGTAAAACTATAGAAGTAGAGGCTTTAGCACTTTACGAAGCTCCGGCAGATTTAAAGGAAATGCTACATGCGAACAGTACAAGAACTTGGAAAATAGCATCTGAAGTTAACAAGCACTTTGGATTAGGTCCTGTTGGAGGAGGAACAAACTCTGAATGGTATGGTGCTGGCCCTGGGGACAAAGCGGATACTGGTATGTATGATGATAGGTATACCTTTAATGTTGATGGAACTTTTACTCACGATGTTGGTCCTGACGGTGTTGTATTTGGACGTGAGGTTTTAATTGATGAACTAGGAGGATCGGGTGGAATTTCAAATGGAGCAGATATAGAGCAGTATTTATTAAGTTCTTATACAGCAAATTGGTCTTTAACTGCACCAGGAGGTGTAGAAACTATAAATTTAACAGGTACCGCTTTTGTTGGTTACTATATAGGTGGTAATCATAAGTATACAATTCATAGTCGTTCAGCCAATGAAATGATTATAACATCTACAGATGGTAATGGTGAGTTTAATTGGTGGTTTACATTAATACCAGAATAATACCATACTATTATTTTTATTCAATAAAATAAGAAAGGGTTGATAAAATCAGCCCTTTCTATTACAAATATAGGTTGCATTTAAAATTCTTTTTTATGAAGTTTAAACCAGTTTTAACACTCATATTTATATCCTTTTTGTTGTCAGGAATGATAATATCATGTTCTAGCAGTAGCGATGATGTGGCAGTAATTGAAGCTCCGTCAAATTTAGTTTTTGAAGCTAATATTGTAGGTCGAGATACTTCAAATCCCTATGGAGATGGGAGTGGAACAGTTATTTTTAACTTTTTAGCTAATAATGCCAATCTTTTTAAGATAGATTTAGGTAATGGAGATGTTGCCGAATCAACAGGTAATTCAATTACCTATACTTATATAGGTTCTGGTGAATCTACATTTACGATAAATATTTCAGCATATAATGGGGATAAATTTATATCATCAAATATAACTATCACTGTTCAAATTGGAAATGACTCAGGCTTGAATCTTATTTGGTCTGATGAATTTAATTATACAGGAAGCCCAGAAAGCACTAAATGGAATTATAATATTGGGAGAGGTGATAATGGATGGGGAAATGGAGAAGCTCAATATTACACAAGTAGATTAGAAAATGTAAAGGTTGAAGATGGATACTTAACTATAACTTCTAAAAAAGAAAATTATGAAGGTGCAGAATATACTTCAACACGATTGTTGACTCAGGGAAAATTTGATTTTACATATGGTAAAGTTGAAGTTAGAGCAAAATTACCTATTGGAGCTGGAACATGGCCTGCAATATGGATGCTAGGTTCTAGCATTAATACGGTTGGTTGGCCTACTTGTGGTGAAATTGATATTATGGAACATGTTGGAAACAATCAGGGAACCGTTCAAAGTGCAATGCATACTCCTTCTAGTTATGGAGGAACTGTTAATCATGGATCTCAATATTTAGATGATGTTTCAAGTGAATTTCATGTTTACGCTGTTGAATGGACTAGTGAAAAAATGATTTTTTCAGTGGATGATGTTGTTCATTATACTTATAATCCAACAACTAAAAATAGTGATACATGGCCTTATGATGCAGATCAGTTTATTATTCTGAATGTAGCAATGGGTGGTGGTTTTGGAGGAGCAATTGATCCAAACTTTATTTCTTCAACAATGGTAATAGATTATGTAAGAGTATATCAATAGAATGTAGTTAATAAGAATAAAGACAAGTACGTTTGAAACTAGTCTTTTGGTTATTATTCGAAATCTTCATTAAAATAACAAGAAATTTTTAAATCAGCATAGTTGAATTTATCGGCTAAGTTATCGACAAAAAAGTATTAAATCTTTGTTGAGGCTGAGGTTACCTTTGAAAAGAATTAAAATTTATAAAAAGATGTACATAAAAGAATTAGTAGTAATGAGACCTAAAGTTAATCAATATATATCACTGTTTTTATTAGTAATATCAATATTTATAACTAGTTGTGAGCAAAAAGAAAAAGTTAGTAAAGAAATGAAAAGTCAAATTTCTCAAAAATTAAGTTCTACTGAAATTACAAAAAGTAAGGTTTTTACTACTGAAGCAAGAAAAGATGTTAAAATGCAATTAACAGAGGCTCAGGTTTTATTTTCAGATTTTAAACAACCATTAGAGACTGAAGCTTCAATTTTAGTAAATACCTCAAAACAATTTCAATCTTTAGTTGGAATTGGAGCAGCATTAACTGATGCAGCTGCAGAAACTTTCTATAAACTAGATGATGATCAACAAAAATTATTTTTGGAAGCATATTTTAGTTCTGAAAAAGGAATAGGTTATACGCTTGCGAGAACAATTATTCATAGTTGTGATTTTTCAACACAGAGTTATACGTATGTAGAGGAAAATGATACAGAATTAAAAACATTTAATATAGATCATGATAAAAAGTACCGCTTACCATTTACAAAATTAGCTATTGAAGCTGCCGGAGGTAAATTGCCTATGTATGCGAGTCCTTGGAGTCCGCCTGCATTTATGAAAACAACAAATAACATGTTGCAAGGAGGAAAGCTAAAACCAGAATTTTATCAACCTTGGGCAAATTACTATGCCAAATTTATTAAAGCATATGAAAAAGAAGGAGTTCCTATTTGGGGGTTAACTATTCAAAATGAACCAATGGCGGTTCAGAGATGGGAGTCTTGTATTTATACGGCAGAAGAAGAACGCGATTTCTTAAAAAATTATTTAGGCCCTACTTTAGAGAAAGAAGGATTAGGAGACAAAAATATTATCGTTTGGGATCATAACAGAGATTTACTTTTTGAGAGATCAAGTGTAATTTTAAGCGATCCGGAAGCAAGTAAATACGTTTGGGGATCGGGATTTCATTGGTATGAAGATTGGAAAGATGGAACCCCAATGTATAATAATGTTTCAAAGGTTAATGAGGCTTTTCCTGATAAGAAATTAATTTTTACTGAAGGATGTAATGAAGGCTATAATATTGAAAGAATAGGAGACCCTAAACTTGCTGAACGTTATGGAAAGTCTATGATAAACGATTTTAATAATGGTACTGTTGCTTGGACCGATTGGAATATTTTATTAGATGAAACAGGGGGGCCAAATCACGTTGGAAACTTATGTTTCGCTCCTGTACATGGAAATACCCAAACAGGAAAATTAACTTTTACAAACTCATATTATTACATAGGTCATTTTTCAAAATTTATTAGACCTGGAGCTAAACGAATTTCAACTGGAACGACATCAAATCAACTAAGTGCTACATCATTTTTAAACACTGATGGAAGTATTGTTGTAGTTGCACTAAATGATGGAGATAATGCAATTAACTATATGCTAACTGTTGATGGAAAAACAGCTCAGTTAAGTTTACCAGAACATTCAATACAATCTATTATTCTTAATTAAAAACAATAAAATGAATAAATTATATACTATTACTATTAGCCTTGTGGTAGCAATGGGAGGCTTTCTTTTAGGCTTTGACAGTGCTGTAATTTCAGGAGCAATAAATGGTATTAGAACTTATTTTGAAATGACTGATTGGGAACTTGGATTTTCTGTGGGTTGCGTTATTTTTGGTGCAATGGGAGGTAACATTGTTGCTGGTCCGTTAAGTGATAAATATGGTAGGAAAGCAATACTACTAATTACTGCTTTACTTTTTACCATATCTGCAATATGGTCCGCTACGGCAACAACTTACATTACGTTTATAGTTGCTAGAATTATTGGAGGAATTGGAATTGGAGGAGCTATTTTAATAGCGCCTATTTATATTGCTGAAATTGCTCCACCAAAACTACGTGGAAGCTTGGTTTCATTAAATCAGTTTAACATAGTTTTAGGGATATCTGTAGCCTATTTTTCAAATTATTTTTTGAAAGATTTACAAGGTGAAAGTTGGAGATGGATGTTAGGAGTTGAAGCTATTCCTGCAGTAATTTACTTTGTTGGATTATTTTTAGTTCCTAGAAGTCCAAGATGGTTAATTCAAAAATTAAATGAAGTTAAACCTGCAAAAAAGATATTAGTTAGAATTGGAGGAGAAGAGTTTGCCGATACAACTATTGGTGAAATAAAGAGAGGAATGGATAAAAAGGAAGCTAAAGGAACCTATGCAGATTTTTTTAGTAAACGAATGAAAACCATTGTAATCATTGCTTTTGGTTTAGCCTTTTTTCAACAAATCACAGGTATAAATGCCATATTTTATTACGCTCCTACAATTTTCGAACAAGCAGGTGGAAGTACAGATGCTTCATTTTTACAGGCTATTGTAGTTGGATTAACGAATTTAGTATTTACAGTAATAGCAATTTATTTAATTGATTCGTTAGGAAGAAAACCATTATTAATTATTGGTACATCCGCAATGGCAGTTTCGTTGTCAATGGCAACTTTTGCCTTTAATAATGCTACCTATGATTTTAACGATACAACTATTGAACAAATTAGTAATTCAGAAATAAAAACTGCTTTAAATGTATTAAATGGGGATACATTTTCATCTCAAAATGAACTATTTACAAATGTTGAACCATTATTAACTGAACAACAATTTAAACTATTCAAACAAAATGAAGTTAAAAATTTCATTAGCATTAATGCTACGCTAGTTTTAATTGCAATTTTATTATATGTAGCAGCATTTGCTATATCATTAGGTCCTGTAATGTGGACGATGTTATCTGAAATATTCCCTGGAAATGTTAAGGGAATTGCTATTTCTATAGTTGGTTTTTTCAATTCATTAGTTAGTTATACAGTCACTCAATTTTTCCCTTGGGAACTTACAAATTTGGGGCCAACAGTAACCTTTGCTATATATGCCGGGTTGGCTTTAGTTTCAATTCTGTTTGTGTATAAATATGTAATTGAAACAAAAGGTAAAAGCTTAGAAGAAATAGAAGAGTTATTAATTAAATCATAAATAAAAAATAAACCTGAATAAGGTTAAAATTAAAGAGAATTCAATGTATATAGGTGATAAAGAGGCTTCTTTTGAAGCAAATGACGTGAAAGGTGAGCAAATGATGATTGGCGGTGAGAGCTATTATAAAATTTCGAATGTAAACGAAATGAGACCTTTCTTTATGAGTATTGTAAGTAATTCAAACCATTGGATGTTTATATCTAGTACTGGAGGATTAACTGCAGGGAGAAAAGATAGTAATAATGCATTGTTCCCTTACTATACCGATGATAAAATTACTGAATCTGCCGAAATTACTGGTAGTAAAACCATTATTCAAGTACATAAAAATAATAAAACCTACTTATGGGAGCCTTTTTCAAATAGGTATACAGGTGTTTATAAAATAAATAGAAATTTATATAAAAACAGCTATGGGAATAAAGTGATTTTTGAAGAAATCAATCACGATTTAGGTGTTACTTATAAATACGAATGGTGTTCAAGTAATGCTTATGGGTTTGTTAAAAAATCGAACATAGTTAATAATACCAACAAAACATTAAAAGTTACCATTTTAGACGGAATTCAAAATATTCTACCTTATGGTCTTGCATCTGATTTTCAAAATTCAAGTAGTAATTTAGTAGATGCTTATAAGAAAAGTGAATTAGAAGAAGAAGTTGGTTTAGGAATTTTTGCATTAAGTGCTATTATTGTTGATAAAGCTGAACCAAGTGAAGCTTTAAAAGCAAACATAGTTTGGTCTATTGGTGTTGAAAATCCTACTTATTTATTATCATCATTGCAATTAGATAATTTCAGAAAAGGAAAAGAACTTCAGCAAGAAGTAGATGTAAAAGCAGAGAAAGGAGCCTATTTTACGAGTTCAGATTTAACATTAGAAGAGAAATCTGAGAAAAACTGGATGCTTGTAGCGAATGTAAATCAATCTATTGTTGGTATTAATGAAATAAAGGAAACTATTAAAAATGAAAAGAACTTAGTTGCTTTAATTCAAAATAATATTGAAAGTGGTACAAAAAAGTTAGTTGAACTTTCAGGAGCTTCAGACGGGATACAATTAACTGCAGATAATTTATACAATACTCGACATTACTCAAATACACTTTTTAATATAATGCGTGGTGGTATTTTTGATGATAATTACCAAATTGAAAAAGGTGATTTTAAAAAGTACATTGCAAATGCAAATAAAAAAGTATTTAAGAAGAAAGAAGAATTAATAAATGAATTTCCTGAATTATTTGCGCTTAGTTATTTAAAAGATGTTGCAGAGCAAGATGTAGATAGAAATTTTAAAAGACTGTGTTTTGAGTATATGCCTTTGAAATTTAGTAGAAGACACGGAGATCCAAGTAGACCTTGGAATAAATTTTCAATTAATACAAGAAGTGAAGTGGACGGTTCAAAAATTTTGGACTATGAAGGAAACTGGAGAGATATTTTTCAAAATTGGGAAGCATTGGCACATTCGTATCCTGAGTTTATTGAAAGTATGATTCATAAATTCTTAAACGCCACTACATTTGATGGTTACAATCCATACCGTGTAACAAAAGATGGTTTTGACTGGGAGACAGTAGAACCAGACAATCCTTGGTCTTATATTGGTTATTGGGGAGATCATCAAATTATTTATTTGTTGAAATTTTTAGAATTTATAGAAAATCATTATCCAAATAAATTAGCTAACTATTTTGATAAGGAGCTGTTTGTTTACGCAAATGTTCCTTACAAGATTAAAAGCTATGATGAAATATTAAAGAACCCGAAAGATACTATTGAATTTGATGAGGAACTAAATGAATATATCAGTCAAAAGAAAATTCAATTAGGAGCTGATGGAGCCATTTTAAGAGATGAAAATTATTTTATTTATAAGGTGAATTTTGTTGAAAAAATACTGGCAACTGTGTTGGCAAAAGTGTCTAATTTTATTCCAGAAGCAGGTATTTGGTTGAACACTCAACGTCCAGAATGGAATGATGCTAACAATGCTTTAGTAGGAAACGGGGTTTCAATGGTAACCTTGTATTATTTAAGACGATTTTTAAATTTCTTTGAAAAAATTGTTTCAAATACATCTTTGGATACAGTTGAGCTTTCTGAAGAATTAGCACTGTTTTTTAATGAAGTTGTTAAAACGTTAGATGATAATAAACACTTGTTATCTGGGAAGATTTCTGATTTAAATAGAAAAGTTGTTTTAGATGGAGTTGGAAATGCAGGAAGTAATTATAGAACAAATATTTATGAAAAAGGATTTTCAAGTAATAAAGAAAATATTTCGAAAATAGAGTTATTAAACTTTACGAGAATCACACTTCAATTTATAGATCACTCTATTGAAGCTAATAAAAGAGCTGATAAATTGTACCACGCATACAATTTAATGACTGTTGAAAATGAAAAAGAAGTATCTATTTCATATTTACCGGAAATGTTAGAAGGTCAGGTAGCTGTTTTAAGTTCGGGATATCTTTCATTAACAGATAGTTTAGAAGTTTTAGAAAGCTTAAAAAGTAGTGCCTTATTTAGACCAGACCAGTATAGCTATATTCTATATCCAAACAAGGAATTATCACGATTTAGTGATAAAAATAATATTCCAAAAAG
>Ga0193963_1000413_pt1 | contig 22696 bp, 23 predicted proteins | sample FB_6_MG_FD_140359 | JGI IMG/M metagenome (GOLD analysis project Ga0193963, IMG submission 140359) | Microbial mat bacterial communities from the Broadkill River, Lewes, Delaware, United States - FB_6_MG | ecosystem: Environmental > Aquatic > Freshwater > River > Microbial mats | place: USA...
ATATGAGGGAGCAAGACTTGATCTTGTGAGCAAATCAAAATTAAATGGTCATATAAGTGACATAGTTGCTAAATATGAACCAGATATAGTTTATACACATCATTGGGGTGACTTAAATACAGATCACCATAGTGTATTTGAAGCAGCTATGGTTGCTTGTAGACCACATCATTTGAATCAAAAAAAAGTTCAAAAAGTATTAACCTATGAAGTATTATCTTCATCTGAATGGTCAGGACAAGTAGGTGAAAATTTTTTTACTCCTACATTTTATAATGTACTAACCAAAGAGATAGTAGATAAAAAGATAGAAGCATTTAAATGTTACGAAACTGAACAATGTATATATCCACATCCAAGATCAGTAGAGTCAGTAGAAAATCTTGCTAAACATAGAGGTTTTAATATAAACACACAATATGCAGAAGCTTTTGCTATTGTAAGAGAGATAGAGGAATTAAGATGAACATAGGTATTCACCAACCAGAGCTTTTACCATGGTATGGTTATATCCATAAGCTTTATTATTCTGATGTTTTTGTATTACTTGATGAAGTTCAGTTTAAAAAGAATAATTTTCAAAATAGAAATAAAGTATTAACAAAAAATGGAGAAATATGGTTAAGTATACCTGTAGATTCTAAGGATAGATTGGAAAAAACAATTAGACAAACTAATATAATTTGGATTAAAGATTGGAGAAAGAAGTTTTTAGCAACAGTTTCACAAAATTATTCAAAGCATAAATATTATAGTGAATTAGAAGATTTTATTTCTATATTTGATAAAAAATATGAAACAATATTTGAAATCAGTTTTGAAATATTGAATTATTTAGTTAAGTTATTAAAAATTGATACGAAAATAGTTTTGCAATCAGATTTAAAACCAGTAGGTCAAAAAACAGAATTGTTACTTGATATATGTAAAAAACTTAATGGAAATAGTTATCTAATGGGTAAAGGTGGTTTAGATTATTTTGACTATGATTTATTTAAACAAAATGATATTGATGTGATTCATCACGATTTTGTACAGCCTGCATATGAGCAGTTGAATTCTCCAGAAGGGTTTATACCTTATATCTCTTTTATTGATATCATCGCTAATATTGGAAAAGAACAATTTATAAAAAATTTAAGAAAGAAAAACTTTGATGTATAAGGATTATCAAAGTTTATCTAATAGATTTAAAAGACTATTGTGGTCATTAAAAGCAATTTTCCCATATATTTTTAAAAAGAATAAAAATACTATCAGTAAGAGAACAATAACTATTCTGATTGGGGAATACCCAAGAAGTTTTATTGGATGGATGAAAGAAAATGAAACCTTAAAGGTTCAAAGGGAAACTACTTTAAGTTTACCAGGGGTAACAAAATACTTAATATACTTTTTTGAAGAGTTGAAAGAGTATAAAGTTAGTGAGAACTTAATTTTAAAAGAGTTTCCAAATTCGTATGAAGGGGTAAGAGAATATTTTAAATTTTTATATACATTAAATCCTCAGTTTATGCAAATACACAATGTAATATTATCAGGATACATTGATTTGTTAGTGAAAATTGTTATGAAAATAGATACTATTTTTATGCCACGTGGGATGAATTATTATAATGACTATATATTTAGACAGGACAAAAGTTTAAAAGGTAAAATAAAAGGAAATTTAAATAATTTTTTGAATCAACAAGCTTTAAAAAAATCTAAATTTGTCAATGCTCCTGCTTTTTTTGCTCTTGAAAGCGAATTAGCAAGTGCTAGAAGTGTTTATACTAGTGATTATCTGTATTGTCAAGGTGCGGTTTCTATTCAAATGAATATAAAAGAAACTGTATTAGAAAGATTAAAAGATATACATAGCCAAATAATACGATATGAAAAAAAAATATTTATGTTCACAAGAGTAGATAAAATGAAAATAGATAGTGCTATTGATGACTATGTATCAATTGAGTCTAAACTTGGAAATAGCTGTTTAGTAATTATTGGAGATGGTCCTGCATTAGATCATTTTAAAGTTAAGTTTAAAGAAAAAAAGAATATTTTTTTTACTGGCTGGATAGATAAGTGGGATGCTTTCCCATTTATAAAAGACTTTGATATTATGCTTGCTCCTCATGGAGGATATAGTATAATTGAAATGGGAATGCTAGGTATCCCAACAGTTGCTTATAATTATGACATTATGTCTGATCTAATTTATAATAAGTATAATGGATATCTAATAGACAAAGAGACTAAGTCTGAGATGAAAGACATACTAATAGAATATTTCTCTAAAAGTATAGCTCAACGAGATAATATGAAAAAAAACATTAAAAATTCTTTTTATGATAGATTTTGCTTAGAGACATTTGAAATAGAAAAGAGAAAGTTAGTTAGTAAATTGTTTGGAGGTTATAATAATGGTTAATATATTAGATTGTACATTAAGGGATGGTGGATATATTAATGATTGGTCTTTTAAAGATGAACATACTCTTAAAATACTAAAGGCTTTGAGTAATTCCAAAATTGATATAATAGAGTGTGGATATCTTAATGATAAGAAAGGTCTAGAAGAAAACTCTACTCTTTTTGATTCTATTGATACAGCCAATAAAATACTTGAATCACTTATACAGAGTGATTCTCAAAAGGTTGTAATGATAAATTTTGGAGATTTTGATATAAAGAGCTTATCTTCGAAGAATGAAACACTTATAGATGGAATTCGTTTAGCATTTCATAAAAAAGATTTAGATGAAGCATTAGAAAGTTCTAAACAAATTATATCTCTTGGATATAAACTTTATTTTCAACCAATGATAACAAAAAATTATAAAGATATAGAATTTTTATCTGTTATTGAAAAAATTAATGAACTTAAACCATATGCTTTTTATATAGTAGATAGTTTTGGTTCTATGACTTTAAAAGAGTTTAATAAATATTTGATATTAGCAGAATCAAATTTGTCTAAAAATATATCACTAGGGTATCACTCTCATAATAATATGCAGTTGGCATTTTCAAATGCTATTAGTATGTGTTCGCATGTACAAAAAAGAGAAATAATTATTGATTCAAGTATTTACGGAATAGGTAGAGGTGCAGGAAACTTAAACACAGAACTCATAGCAGATTACTTAAACAGTTCTCATGAAAAAAGTTACGACACTCTACCACTTTTAGAAACTATCGATGAGCTTTTAGCTTCACTTATGGCAAAAAACTCATGGGGGTTTTCACCTGCTCAATTTTTATCAGCTTCATATAATTGCCATCCAAATTATGCTTCATACTTAGTAAATAAAAATACAAATCATATTGTTAGTATTAAAAAAATACTTGATAATCTTCCTGAAGAAAATAAAACATCATTTGATAAAGAGCTTATAGAAAAACTTTATAGAGAATATATATTAGAACCAAAGTCTAATATAAAAGGTGAACTAAAACTAAGTCTTGATAAAAATATTCTTCTTATTGCTTCAGGTAAAAGTGTAAATGAATATGTAGAACTTTTACAATCAAAAGCAAAAGATTCAAACTATCAACTTATTGGATTAAATCATAAACCAAGTATTGAATGTGATTATTACTTTTTTACAAATCAAAAGAGATATGATGAGTTTTATGAAAAAATAGAAGTAAATAAGATAGTTGTTACAAATAATATTCAAATAAAAGATAATGTATTAGCAGTACTTGATTTCAATGAGTTAGCTTTCTTAGACAATGAACTAGTAATAAATGTAGCAATATCTTGTATTAATTTTTTAATTAATTCAAATATTAAAAAAGTATCTATAGCTGGATTTGATGGGTATAAAGAGAATACAAATAACTACAATTATGATGAAACATCAATAGTCACTGACAATAAAACACTTCATGAGCAAAATATTGTTTTATCAAATGCTATTAATAATTTAAAAGAAAAAATTTCTATAGAGTTTTTGACACCATCAATTTTTGAAAAAAAAGAAAATTTAAGAGTTTTAGGGGTTATTCCAGCACGATATAAGTCAAGTAGATATGAGGGAAAACCTCTTTGTATGATTAGTGGAATACCTATGGTAAAAAGAACTTATTTACAAGCAAAAAAATCAAACTTGCTTGATGATTTAGTTGTGGCAACTGAGAGCAAAAAGATCAAAGAGTATTGTGAAAGTGAAAATATTCCAGTTATTATGACAAGTGATAATTGTCTAACCGGAACTGATAGGCTAGCAGAAGTTTCAAAACAGATGGATTATGATTTGTATGTAAATATACAAGGTGATGAACCTGTGATTGACCCAAAAAGTATAGATGAAATAGTAAGTGAATATAAAATTTATAAAGATAATTATATCGCTTATAACTTATATAAAGTTATTGATGACATACTAGAAGTAACTACAGATACGATTATAAAAGTAATCACAAATGAAAAAGATGAACTTATGTATATGTCAAGGTTAGGAGTTCCTTTTAATAAATCTAGTCTTGAAGTAAAACATAAAAAACAAATTTGTGTGTATGGATTTACAAAAAAAGCACTTGAACTGTTTTCTTATAGGTCTAAAACACTAAATGAACAGTTTGAAGATATTGAGATACTTAGGTTTGTGGATATGGGATATAAGGTTAAGATGAAAGAGACCACAGTTGATTCAATAGCTGTAGATGTGCCAAATGATGTAGAAAAGGTAGAGAAGTTTCTGCATGAAAGAGGTTTAAAATGATAAAAAATATATTATGGGATTTTGATGGAGTGATACTTGATAGTATGCCTATAAGAGATTATGGATTTCGAAAAATATTTGACAAATACCCAAAAGAGACAGTTGAGGAGCTTATAAAATATCATAGACTTAATGGAGGATTATCAAGGTTTCATAAAATAAAATACTTTTATAATACTTTGTTGAATAAAGAAATATCAGAAGAACAAATACAAAATTATGCAGAACAATTTACAATAGTCATGAAAGAACAATTAATCAATAAAAAGTATCTTATCGAAGATAGTGTTGATTTTATTAAAACAAACTATAAACATTATAACTTTCATATAGTTTCAGGTTCCGAACATCACGAGCTAAATTATCTTTGTGAAAAGCTTGGTCTTACAGAGTATTTTTTAAGCATTAATGGCTCACCAACTCCTAAAAATGATTTAGTTAAAAACTTACTTGAACAAGAACAATATAAAAAAAATGAAACAATTTTGATAGGTGATAGTGCCAATGACTATGAGGCTGCAAATATAAATGATATTGACTTTTATGGATATAATAATGAGGAATTAAAAAAGTTTACTACATACATAAAACTTTTTAGGGATATAATATTTTCATGAATAAGTTTGAAAGATTACTAGAAATTGAGGATAAGTATAATTTGCTAGATTTTACATTAAATGATGTATATATATGGCAAGTTGTACGAGAAAATATTTTTTATAAACTAGATTCAAAAAGTTCTAAAAAAAGTAAAAGAGTTAGTTTAAAACATATCTTAAAAAGTTTTATATTTAATAATCCATTAATAAAGATTTCGAAAAAGGATGATTTGTTTTTTGGATATTATTCACGAATGAAATTAATTAACGGAAAAAATCAGGATATGTTTTTCTTTGAATTAATGAAAAAATCTAATTCATATGAATATTATGGTTATAGAGAGTCTTTTACACAATTAAACATGAATAACTCTTTAGATTATGATGTGGTTTTATATATATCAAAAATTATTAAAAAGTTTACTAAATTAAAACTCTTAGAAGAAGAATATAGTTTTATTAAAAACATTGAACAAGAAATATATGAAAGGTTAGATTTAACTTTAGATTTAACTAAATTAATTAAAGAAACTTATAGTGAGTTTAAATTGATTGGATTATTTTATAAATTTATATTTTATTTTAAAAAGCCTAAAAGAATTTATTTGATTAATAGTGGACTGTTTATGCCTGTAATAAAAGTAGCAAAAGAATTAAATATATCTGTGACTGAATTACAACATGGGGCAATTTATAATGGACAACCAAACTATACTTATTTAGATTATAAAAAAGTAAAATATTTTCCAAATAACTTTTATTATTTTGGTAAGTTTTGGCATGATAAATTTCCCTTGACAATGGCAAAAAATTATATTTATGGTTCAGACTATTTAAATTATGAATTAAAACTACAAAAGACTAAAAAAAAGATTAATAAGTCTATATTAATTACATCGGCAGATAGTAGTGTAGATGTATATTTAGTGGAGTATCTACTTGCTAATATAAAAGATTTAGCTAATTATAAAATATATTATAAATTGCATCCAAGAGATTATAACAAACAAAATAAAGATTTAAACAGATTATTTTTATATGAAAATATAAAAGTTATTCGTGATGAACAATCTACATATGAGCTTTTTGCTATTTGTGAGAATCATCTTTCTGTTGGTTCGACAACTATTTATGAGGGATTATTTTTTAAATGTAGAACATTTATATTACAGGAAAGTGATTTATTTGATGTTACTAAAGAAATAAATGATACTGATTTTATTGAAATAGTTAATAAAAATGATTTATTAATAGATTTTTTAACTAATAAACAAAAGTTAAATATAAATTATTTTAAAGAATTTTATAAAATAAAGGAATAATTATGTTAAGTTTATTTAAATTTATTTTAAAGAAAATTTTTTTAAAAATGAAGTTTAATACAAAACTAGGTTTGACAACAAATATTAGAAAAGATATAAAAATAGAACAAAAAGTAAACATTGGTTCTTATTGTAATATAAATTGTAAAAGTATAGGTAAATATACATTTATAGGAAATAATACAATAATAGACTCTAGCACAAAGACTATAGGTAGATTTTGTAGTATATCAAATGGAGTAAAAATTGGACTTAGGGCACATCCTCAGTTTTATCTTTCAACACATCCTTTTTGTTATGCTAAAAGATATGGATTTACAAAAGATAAATTTAGTGAAATTGAATATTCAGGATATACATACATAGGTAATGATGTTTTAATTTCTGCAAATGCAATAATTCTTGCTGGTGTAAGAATTGGTAATGGTGCTATTATAGGTGCAGGTGCAGTAGTAACAAAGAATGTAGAACCTTATTCTATTGTAGCAGGTGTACCTGCTAAGCTAATTAAATATAGATTTGATAAAAAAAATATTGAAAAACTGCTAGAAATTAAGTGGTGGGACATGGATGAAAACAAATTGAGAAAAAGTATTGAGTTATTTGAATCAATAAATAATATAGATAGGTTAAGTCAATGAAAGGATTTTTTGTATTAACTGGTGGTTTTCCATCTCAAGTTATTGACTCTCAAGTATTGATTCACTGTAAAGAGATGAGAAATATTGGTATAGAATTTCATATATGTTCAATAGCCACAAATGAGGAACAATATATATATGCTTTAAATAGACTAGATGAAGTAAAAAGTATATCTCAGTGTACTGCTAGTATTATTAAAGGTATTAAGCCAGCTTTACCTTTTTCTGAGAAAATAAATGCACTGATATTAAAAAAAGAGATATCAAAGTATGATTATGAGTTGATTCATGCCAGAGGAGACTATACTTCACATATAGTCTCACTAATTACTAATAACTTTATTTGGGACTGTAGAGGGGATAGGTTAGCTGAGTTTGATACACAGTATAAAAACTCTAAAAATATTTTAGGTAAGTATTATAAAAGATATAAAATCAAAAAAAATATTTATCATGCAAAAACAGCGAATAAAGCTATTTTTGTCTCAAGCTTTTTAAAAAATAAATTCAATTTTCAAAAAGATAGTTTTATAATAGGTTGTGTTGCAGATGAAAAACTCTTTTATTTTGATAAATCATTACGAAATCAAATAAGAGAACAGTTAAATATAAGTGCTGATGAGAATATTTTGGTTTATTCTGGAAGTATTACATTTTATCAAATGTTTGATGAGTGCTTAGAGTTATTTTCACATTTGAATAGTAGTTGGAAGTTTCTTGTATTAACTCAAGATATAGAATTAGCACTGAAAAAACTGAATGGTGCTGATATAAATAGAATTATATTAAAATCTGCTCAGCTAAGTGAGGTAAATGGATACTTAAATGCGTCAGATGTAGGTATACTACTAAGAGAAAACAATGATCTTAATCGTGCAGCATCTCCTACTAAGTATGCAGAGTATGCGATGAGTGGATTGAGTATATTACACAGTGATGATATTGGTGATCTTGATGTATATGATGAAACAATAAAAAATAGACTATTTGATAATGACTTAAATAATCTCAAAATTGATTTGGACAATAGGGAACAATTAGCTCAAAAAGCAAAATTATTATCAAAACAAAATAATTTAATGCAATATAAAGAACTTTATGGAATTAAAAATGAAATTGAATAATAAAATATTTATAGTAAATAAATATTATTTTTCATATTTTATGATAAAAATATTTTATATGTTTTTTGCATTTTTAGTATATGGAAAAATTACTAGACTTGGTGATACGAGTGGATATATAAATCACTCTATAGACTTTTCAATGATAATTTTTTATAAGTCTACATATATGATGAATTTTGTTGGTGGAATATGTGGAAAAATATTTGGATATACTGTATTGAGTAATCTTCCTTTTGTAATACTCTCATTTTATGGAATTTATTATTCTCTTAAAAGACTTGATTTATCTAACAGAGATCTTTTTTTTGTATTATTACTTCTTTCTTTTCCCTCCTTTGGAGTTTGGACTTCTATAGTTTCAAAAGAAGCAGTAGGTGTTTTTTTTATGGGTATAATACTGGGGTATATTATAGACTTATATAATGGAGATAAACGAAAAGTTAAATTTATAGAGTACATAGCATTTTATTTGATGTTTGTATTTAAACCACAATACGCAGTTGCAATATTTTCCATAATTATAACTATTAAATTATTTAGAAATATTAATTTAAGAGCTAATGCAAAGTTAATTTATCTTATGTTTTATATTTTAATGGTGATTATTGGTTTCTATATGGTTAGAGATATAGTAAATGAATTATCTTATATCATACCTAAAAATTTTAGTTTAGATGCAGGGAGTACTAGAGAAAATACTATATGGGTGAATGATTATGACTTATATAGAAATATGCTTTATGGTATGTTTGTAGCTTGGTGGGGTCCAACAATTTCAGAAGTCTTATCAAAGCCAATTCAAGGTATTGCATTTATTGAAAGTTTTATTATTTTTAGTTTTTTTATTTATTTTCTTTTATATATATTAAAAAATATAATTAGAACAGCAAGGTTAAATATCTATCTTTTCTCAATAGGTTTATTTGCTTTGTTTTGGTTGCTTTTCGTACATTATCCATTTGGTATATTTAATCCAGGTAGTGCTATAAGATATAGAGAAAATTTCTACGGTTTTTTTGTAATGTTTTTTTATTTTATATACTTACAAATAAAATATAATATTAGATCAAAAAGTATGGAATTTAAAACTTGAAAAGTTATCTTTTGATTGATTCTGTAATACAGTTAAGTTATAGCTATAAAAAAATAAAATAAAAATGGAGTACTAAATGACAATAATAATAGGTAAAAATTCAAATTTATCTCAAAGTCTTTGTAGTAGTATTGCTGAGTGTTATGCAGTAAGCTCAGTTAATACACTAAAGGAAATAGAAACCTTAGATATTGACCCATGTGAAAAAATAAATATAATTTTTAATAATTTTCAAAAATCATCTTTGTTAAATAATTTAAATCATCCGAGTGAATATATTCAAAGGTCAATAATGACTACATCTGAAGTGTTAAACTATATAAAAGAAAAACAAATATCTATAAATAAAATAATATACACAAGCAGTAGTTCGGTTTATGGAAATAATATTTTTTGTTCAGAAAAAGACATATTGATGCCTATGAACTTACATGCATCTATCAAAATAGCAAATGAAAAATTAATTGAAACTTTTTGTATCCAGCATGATATTGATTATACAATTTGCCGTATATTTAATATGTATGGGGGAGATGATGAGTTTTCAATAATATCAAAAGTTATTAATTCTGTTAAATTAAATACAAAATTGACACTTTTCAATAATGGAAATGCTATTCGAGATTTTATTCATATAGACAATATAGTAGAAATCTATAAAAAAATACTTACGATAACTAATATACCGATATTAAATATAGGTACATCAAATGGAGTCTCAATTAAAAGTATTATTGATATTTTAATAGCTAATGGTTATGTAGTAGATTATCAAACTTATAAAAAAGATGAGTTAAAAACTTCAACATCTAACAATGAGTTATTAAAACAAATATTAGTAGATATTCAATTAATTGATATATATCGGTATGTTCTTACAAAGGTTGGTAAGTAATGATGAGTAAAAATATATTAATTTTTGGAATAAGTCTAAAAAAAGGTGGTGCAGAAAGAATTATATCATTGCTAGTTAAAGAATTTATAGGAGATGAAAAAATAAATATTCATTTACTTATGATGGAGGATGGGATTGAATATCAATTGCCTAAAAATGTTAAATTAGTAGTTTTGTCAAAAGCTAAAAAAAGTGGACTAAGAAAACTCCTAGAACTTCCTTTTGTGGCTTGGCAACTATCAAAATATATAAAACAAAATAATATATCAGTTGTTATGTCATTTTTATATAGAGCTAATTATATAAATTTATTATCTACATTTTTTGGTACCAAGCACAAAAGTATTATAAATATTGTAAGTACTACATCAAGGTATTTAAATGAAGGTTTATTGGGTAAGGTGAATTTATTTTTAATAAATAGTTTATTTAATAAAGCAGATTTGGTAGTCTCAAATTCAAAAGGTGTTGATGAGGATCTGAAATCTTTGATAAATATAAGAACAAAGACACAAGTGATACATAATCCGATAGATATAGAATATATAAATGAAAAGAAAGATACTTGTGAAGATGCAGTTTTTTATTTTAAAAATAATATAAAATATATTATTTCTGTTGGTAGACTTATATCTTTAAAAAGAAATAAAGATTTAATAAAAGCATTTTATAAACTTCAAGAGAGTGATGATAATATAGAAGTTATATTTTTAGGTGATGGAACTTTAAAAGATAATCTTGAAAAATATTGTATTGAATTAAAGATTGAGCAAAAGGTACATTTTTTAGGAAATGTTTCAAATCCATTTTATTATTTAAATAAATCTAATTTATTTGTATTGAATTCTGAATTAGAAGGGTTGCCAAATGTCTTACTTGAAGCAATGGCATGTAAGCTACCTGTTATATCAAGTGACTGTAAAAGTGGTCCAAGAGAAATACTTCAAGATGAAAAATATGGTTATTTATATCCTGTTGGTGATACTGAAGAGTTGATTAAAAAAATGAAAATAGTTTTATATGGTGATATTAATTTATCTAAAATTAAAAAAAATAATTTAGAACGAATAGAAGATTTTAGGATAAATAAAATAATGAAAAAATATAAAGAGATATTGTGAAAAAAATAGCAATAGTAGTAAACAATTCCTGGTATGCATGGAATATGAGAGCAAATCTTGGGTTTGTTTTTCAAAAGAAAGGGTATGATGTAGTATTTATATGCCCTTATGATAAATATAGTGAAAATATAAAAGAACATTTTGAATATATAGATATAGAAGTAAATACAAAAGGGACTAACCCTATAGAAGACTTAAAAACTATCTTTCGGTATTATAAAACATATAAAGAGGTAAAACCTGATATTGTATTACAATACACTATCAAGCCAAATATTTATGGAACTATAGCTGCAAGTATGCTGAATATTCCTACTATAAATAATATAGCAGGGCTAGGAACTTTATTTATAAAGCAGAGTTTTGTAACCAAAATAGCAACATGGCTTTATAAAGTTTCACAAAAAAAAGCTACCAAAGTATTCTTTCAAAATCAAGATGATTTTAAAATGTTTGTAGATGAAGGGCTTGTAAAAAAAGAGAAATGCGATGTACTACCAGGTAGTGGGGTAGATATAGAAAAATTTCAGCCTGTAGTTAAAGAAGATAATAGAGTATTTAAGTTTTTACTTGTATCTAGAATGCTTTGGGCAAAAGGTATACAAGAATTTGTTGATGCAGCTAAAATGATAAAAGAAAAGTATCCAAATGTAGAGTTCCAGCTTTTAGGTCATCTTGATATGAAAAGTCCAACAGCTATATCAAAAGAACAGATGGATATATGGGTAAAAGAGGGGTATGTAAACTATCTAGGTAGTAGTGATGATGTAAGAGTAGAAATATTACAAGCTGATTGTATCGTCTTACCATCATTTTATAGAGAAGGAATCCCTAGAATACTTCTTGAAAGTGCAAGTATGGAAAAACCAATTATTACTACAAATAATGTTGGGTGTCGTGATGTGTTAGATGATGGAGTAAATGGATATCTGTGTGAAATTAAAAATAGTATAGATTTGGCAGACAAAATGAAAAAAATGTTAAGTTTATCAGATGAACAAAGAAAAGCTATGGGAAAAGCTGGACGAGAGAAGATAGTTAAAGAGTTTGATGAACAAATTGTTATAAATAAATATTTAGAAGCTATTGAGGATATCTTATACCCCAAGGGTACTTCCTGCGGGGCGAATGATGAATAGTATATTGATTACAGGTTCAAGTGGTTTTGTAGGAAGCTACTTTATAAACAAATATAAAGATAAGTATGAGATAAAAACTTTTAGCTTTTTAAAAGATGAGATAAAAACTTTAGACTGTAGTGATGTAGATATAGTTTTTCATCTCTCAGCACTAGTGCATCAGATGGGTGGAGCTATAAAAGAAGAGTATGAAAAAGTAAATGTAACTCAGACTTTAGAGTTAGCTACAAAAGCAAAAGCATTTGGTGTAAAACATTTTGTGTTTATGAGTACAGTTAAAGTATATGGGGAAGAAACAGAATCTACATATACGGAAAATAGTACTTGTACTCCAGAAGATGAATATGGAAAGAGTAAACTCAAAGCCGAAAATGAGCTTTTGAAACTAGAGGATGAAAACTTTACAGTAAGTATAGTAAGAACTCCTATAGTGTATGGATATGGTGTAAAAGCCAATATCAAATCTCTTGTAAGCTTAGTAAAAAAAGTTCCTCTTTTACCATTTGGTGGTATACAAAACAAAAGAAGTATGGTGTACATAGGAAACCTTTGTCATTTGGTCGATGTAGTAATAGAAAAGCAAAAATCAGGAATATTTTTAGCTAGTGATGATAAGCCACTTAGTACCACAAAACTGTGTGAGCTTATATCTAAGAGTTTGAACAAAAAAGTATATCTTATCAAGATACCATTTTTTGAATCTTTATTAAAAATAGTTAAACCATCTTTTCATAAAAGACTTTATGGAAGTCTCGAAGTTGACAATACTCTCACAAAAAAGAATCTAAAGCTGAGCAATCCTTTTAGTGTAGAAGAGGGGATAAAATTTATGTTGACAAAAGATACTAAATAAAGTATAATAATTGATACTAAAAAAAGGATAATATTATGCAACCAATATTAGCAAACTATACAGCAAGTATAACAGAACTTAAAAAATCACCCACACAACTACTCAAAGATGCAGGAGATGAAGCAGTGGCTATTTTAAATCATAATGTAGCAAGTTCATATCTTGTACCAAGTGCATTATATGAAAAGATGATGGATGTTATGGATGATTATTATTTACGAATAGAAGTTGAAGAAGCATTAAATGATACTAGTAAACCTGTTAGAGTAGAACTAGATGACTTATTGTCTTGAGTATATGCCAAAAGCATTAAAAAATTGGGATAAATTAGATATAACAATCAAAAAACAATTTTATAAAAAGATTCAAGAACGACTCAAAAATCCAAGAGTTCAAAAAGACAAATTAAGTGGTTATGCTAATATTTATAAAATAAAATTAAGAAGTTCAGGTTTTAGACTTGCTTATGAAGTTAAAGATGAACAAATATTAGTTTTAGTCTTATCTGTTGGTAAAAGAGAAAATAATAAAGTATATAATGATTTAAAAGATAGAATATAATGATATATATAATCCTTTTACTCCTTTCTTTTACTCTTACATATTTTATAAAAAACTATTACATCAAAAATGCCATTTTAGATGAGGTAAATGAAAGAAGTTCACATACTGTACCTACTCCACACGGTGGTGGTATAGCTCTTGCTATCACATGGCTTGTAGGTTTAGGGTATTTATACTTTACTTCCCAAATAGAGGCTGATCTTTTTTATGCTCTAAGTGTAGGTGTGATCATCTCTGTAGTTAGTTTTTTTGATGATATTTATGAGCTAAGTGCAAAGCTTCGCATGATAGTACAAAGTGTTGTGGCTATGCTTGGACTTTTTTGTTTAGGTGGATTTGAGAGTTTGGAGTTTGGTTTGTTTAGTATAGAGAACCAAATCATCACAAATGTTTTTGCTTTTTTACTGATAGTTTGGTTTATAAATCTTTATAACTTTTTAGACGGTATCAATGGCTATGCAGGAAGTGAAGCTTTGTTTTTAGCTGTTGCTGGATTTTTACTTTTTGGTGGTGGACACTTTTTGGTTCTAGGTGTTGCTGTTCTAGGCTTTTTGTACTGGAATTTTAATAAAGCGAAGATATTTATGGGAGATGTAGGAAGTACACTTTTGGGCTACAATGTAGCTATATTTACACTCTACTATGCACATCAAGAGTCTACAAACCTTTGGGTATGGATCGTACTATTTGGAGTGTTTTGGTTCGATGCTACTCTTACTTTAGTAAGAAGAAAACTCAATGGAGAAAAGCTAAGCCAAGCGCATAAAAAACACGCTTATCAAAGACTCACACAAGCAAAATGGAGCCATTTTAAGGTGACTAATTATATGATAGGGTTAAATATAGTACTATTTTTGATGGTTTATTTTATTGGAAATATTGCTGTAAGTTTTACTATAAGTTTACTACTTTTATATTTGGTATATATATTTGTAGATAGTAAAAAAAAATTTGAAAAATAAAAGGTAAACAATATGAAATTTGATAAAAGAATCTTAAACTTTTTGGTCATAGTCTTTCTCTCTTGTGTTACATTTTGGTGGACCTCTTTTATATTTCACCTAGAGATGGCGTGGGATGTTTTAGGAACAATTATTCTTTTTAGGATAGTTGCTTCTTTTATGATTTTTAAGGACTTTTCTCTTTCTTGGAGCAAATCTACACAAAAAACTTTTTTGATCAAAAGTATGGTAGTGTCACTTCCTTTGATGATATATACCCCTCTATATCATGGTGAAGTTAGAATAGCTTTTATGATGAGTGAGGCTATGACTTACCTTGTTGTACTGAGTTTTACAATGTACTTGTATCACTTCCTTATCAACAGAAGCGGTATAGCCAAAACAAAGTCTATGGTGATATATGGAGCTGGAAAAGCTGGAAATAAACTTGAAGATGAGTTTAGAAATAGTGAATACAAAGTGAAGTATTTTTTAGATGATGATAAGATTCTTCAAGGGAGAAGTATCGATGGTATAAAAATCATCTCAAAACAACAGCTCAAAGAGAAAAGCTCACAAGATACAAAATATGACCTTTTAATCGTAGCTATGCCAAGTGCTACAAAACAAAGAATCAAACAGATACATGAAAACCTCAATCCATACTTCAAACAGATAAAAATATTGCCAACTCTTGAAGAGATTTTGGATGATAAAAACTTTTCTTCACAACTAAAAGATATATCAGTAGAAGATCTTCTTGCAAGACATCCTAAAGATTTAGATAAAAAAGCTATCAAAAAATTTATAAGAGATAAAAAAGTACTCATAACAGGTGCTGGGGGAAGTATAGGAAGTGAGATATCAAGACAGTGTGCAAACTTTGGGGCAAGTGAACTGATACTTTTAGATCATAGTGAATTTAACCTATACCAAATAGCAGAGGAGTTAGCCTCGTATGAACCACATCTTGTGATGCAGTCAGTTTCAAACTTGAAGCTTTTGGAAAAAACTTTTGAAAAGTACAAACCTGATATTGTGATACACGCAGCAGCATACAAACATGTGCCACTTGTTGAGGACAATATTCAAGAAGCGATAGTAAACAATATCCAAGGAACTAAAAATACAATAGATTGCGCTATCAAGTACAAAGTAGAAAAATTTGTACTCATCTCTACAGATAAAGCGGTACGACCAACAAATGTGATGGGAACAACAAAAAGAATTTGTGAACTTTATGCTCAAAATGTAGTTTCTAAAAGCACCGAAATAGTGGCTGTACGGTTTGGAAATGTTTTGGGAAGTAGTGGAAGTGTGATACCTAAGTTCAAAGCGCAAATAGAAGCTGGCAAAAACATCACAGTGACACATCCTGATATCACAAGATATTTTATGCTCATACCTGAAGCTTGTGAACTGGTTCTTCAAACAAGTAGTATAGGAAAAGGTGGAGAGATATTTATACTAGATATGGGCGAACCTATCAAAATAGTTGATCTGGCTAAAAAAATGATTGAGCTAAGTGGAAGAGATGAGATACAAATAGAGTTTAGTGGACTTCGACCAGGGGAAAAACTCTATGAAGAACTCCTCATAAACGATAGTGATACAAAAACTCAATACGAGTCTATAACAGTAGCTGGTCGTACAGATTATGATATCAAAGAATTAAACCATGATATTGAAGAGCTACTTCATACAAAAAATAAGATAAAAAAACTCAAAAAGATTGTGCCTGAGTTTGATCATAAGGTAAACTAGAGGTGATATAAGTTAGTTTTATTATATGATAATAATTATCATTTTTAAGACTCAATCAAGTTTATATCTGCTAATATTATGATAATAGTTATTATAATTAGTTGGAGAACTGTATGAAAAAAGATTTGACCATATCTTATGATGAATTTATGTTAAAGTTTAAAGATACGATGAAATCTTTAGGTTTGAACAATTCTGTACAAAGAGAATATGTTTTAAAAGTACTATTTAAAAGTGACACACATCTAAGCGCAGATGCTCTTTTATTTGAAGTGAAAAAAGAGTATGAAGTGACCATGGGTATTGCTACTGTGTACAGAATACTCAACCTACTTGAAGAGTTACATATAGTAAACGGTATCTTGATCGATGGCAATGAGAGTAAAGTATATGAGCTAAACCTTGTTTCTCATCATGACCATATGGTCTGTACACAGTGTAATAAAATAGTAGAATTTTACGATGCAGAACTAGAAAAGCTACAAGAAAATGTAGCCCTTTCCAATGGCTTTACCCTCAAAAGTCACAATATGCTTTTATATGGTATATGCAATGAGTGTCAGTAATATGAGTATCATATCTATAAAAAGTGATATCAAAAATCGTGCACGACTAAAATCTGAAATTTTTAATAGATCTTCAAATATAGAGCGTATCAAAAAAGAGTTAAGCTCTTTTATTGTTGACTTTAGAGAAAACATCTCTTGTAGTTCGATTATTATTATCTACAAAGATACACAACTCAGCGAAATCATCACAAAAATCCAATCTCTTTTTCATACCACAATCAAACAATCAACAGCAGCAGCAAATAGTATTTGTGGGGTCAATAGCAACTGTTCTAACTGTAGTATAAAAACAGATTCAAATCCTCTCTCGTTTAAACGAAAACTTATTGAGTTTGGTCTTTTGACTGGATATAGTGTATATCTTTTTGCAGTTAAAAATATACTTGGGGTAACAGTACTAGCAAGTCCTTTATCTGTGATGGCATTGGTTTCTGTAGTTGCTGCTATACCTTTGTTTAAAGAATCGTATGAAGATATCAAAAATGGTGAGTTTAGTTTACAAACTTTTATGAGTGGTACACTTGTCTTGGCGATTTTATTTGGTGAAGCGATGGCAGCTTTTGAGATCATATATATTTTACGAGGTGGTATGCTTTTAGAGGAGTATGTCGCAACGAAGTCAAAAAATCAAATCAAAAACCTCATAGAACTAGATGTACAAAACGCTTATGTACTCGTAGATGATGTTGAGGTACAAGTGCCATTGGAAGAGGTGAGCGTAGGAGATGTTGTTGTTTGTAGAAGTGGAGACAAACTTCCTGTAGATGGTTTGATCGTTGATGGGTCTGGTCATATTGATGAGTCTTTGATAAATGGTCGAAGTGAGAGTATCTATAAAGAGAAAGAGAGTGATGTTTTTGCAGGAACTTTGTGTGAGTCAGGTAGAGTATATATCAAAGTTACAGCAGTAGGGGAAGATAGATATATCTCAAAAGTGATGCAAGATGTAGAAAAATCACTCGCTTTAAAGTCACCATCTCAAATAGAAGCAGACCTATTGGCTAAAAAACTTTTACGACTAGGATCGATTCTTACTCTTGGAACTTTAGCGCTTACAGGCTCTTTTATAAACGCTTTTTCTGTGATGATTATTATGTCTTGTCCTTGTTCTACAATACTTGCAGCTTCTACAGCTATAAGTGCTGGAATAGCCAATGGTGCTAAACTAGGGATTCTTATCAAAGGTGGAGAGTCACTAGAAAAAGTGAGTCAAAGTGAAGTTTTTTGTTTTGATAAAACAGGTACTTTAACTACAGGTAAACCTATCATAAAAGATATAGTAACAGCAAAAGGTGTAGATAAAAATAGTTTGATGGAGTACTTAGCTATAGCAGAGTACAGAAATACTCACCCAATAGCTCTATCGATACAAGAAAAAGCAAAAGAGTTAAAAATAGAAGCTAGCCAAACAGCAAAAACAGAAGTGATACCTGGATATGGAGTAAAAAGTGTTTATGGAGAGCATACTATTGTTGCAGGAAATAAAAAACTTTTAGAAAAAGAGAGTATCACTACAGAGCGTTTTGAAGATCAAGTGTTTCATCACTTAAATGAAGCAAAAACAATAGTGTATGTATGTGTGAATGAAAAACTTTTAGGATATATCACTTTGGAACATGAGGTAAGAGCTGGTACTTCAAAAATGATAAGTGACTTACGAAAAAAAGGTGTGAAACATATCGCTCTAATCACAGGTGATGAAGAAAAAGTAGCACAGTCTTTTGCAAATAATCTAGGGTTTGATACAGTATACGCAAATCAATCCCCACACGATAAAGCAAATGCTATAGAAGAGTTAAAAAAACAGTATAAAAATGTAGTGATGGTAGGTGATGGAGTCAATGATACTTTAGCTATGAGTAAGGCTGATGTTGCCATCTCATTTGCATCTGGTGGAAGTGAAATGGCTATAGAGGTATCTGATATAGCAGTGACACATTCTCATCCTGAAGATGTAGTAAACTTGTATAACTTAAGTAAAAAAAGTTTAGAGGTAGTGAACCAAAATTATTGGATAGGGACAAGTACAAATCTTATAGGTGCAGCGTTTGCTAGTATTGGACTTTTGAGTCCAGCAGCAGCTGGGGCAATACATATAGGACATACGACAAGTATCATGGCGAACTCATCAAGACTAGCCATTGATAATAATTCTTAATGCGTTTTAAGTTAAAGTAAATATAAAAGATATAAAAATACCATATTGGGAGAAGATAAATGGAAATAACACCACAAAAAATTGTTGAAATAGCATCTTATTTTACTGTGATATCTCATACGAAAGGGAGATTACGAGTAAGAGTAAACCCAAAAATAAAAGATGAGGTTTCTGATGTATCTTTAAGTGATATTGAAACACTACCACAAAAGATAAATGGAATAAAAAAGATAAAGATAAATAAAATTATCGCATCTGTAACTATTGAGTACAATAATGAGATTTTTCCAAAAGAGAAATGGGATGATTTAATCAATGGTGAAAATTTAGATGAGGTAGTGAAAATTATCGAAAACTTAAAAAAGGAGATAAACTAAATGCAAATAAATAACGATGCAGACTTGTTGGTAAAATTACGAGTTGATCCAAACTACAATGAAGAGATTTTACACCAAGTTTTACGAATTGCTGTTTATGATGAATATCATGCGTATGAAACATATCGAAAAGTGATAGAAACATTTGGAAATCAAATGCCTTTTACAAATATCATCGAAGCTGAGATAAGACATTATGAAGAGTTGATAAAATTACTTGAAAAATATAATGTACCATTGCCTGTAAACGACTGGTACGACAAAATAGTTTTACCAAATACTTTAGTAGAGTGTTGTGAAGTGGGTGTGGCTGCTGAGATTGATAATATACAGATGTATGATAATCTACTTTTATATGTAGATCAGTATCCAGATATTCAAGATACACTCTACAGACTGCAAGCAGCTTCTTATAACAATCATCTACCAGCATTTAGGCAAAGTGTTATTTCTTATACAAATGTAGAACCAAATCTAACAGAAGTATATGAAAACAATACACAACATAATGCAGTTGAAAATACAGAGATGTTATCAAAAGTAGATGAGTTTAGAAATATTGCTACAAAACTAGCAAGTGGAAAAGTAAATGAACAAGATGTTTTAAAAGTATTCAATAGTGTCGATATGGCATCTATTGGTGGAGTACTTTTAGGTGGACTAGGTGCTATGCAACTAGTGAAAATGATGAATGATAAAAAAGAAGAAGGGGAATAATATGTTACCGTTTATAGCAGGATTAGCAGCAGGGGCAGTGGCCGTAGTAGCAATCAACAATAGAAAAGAGATCAAAGAAAAAGTAATCGAAGGTGCTTCAAAAGTACAAGAAAAAGCAGGTGATGTGAAAAATTGTGTTGTTGAGAAAGTGGAAAAACTGAAAACAAAAGAGTTGAAATTTGTAGATAAAGAGATTGAAGATGTTAAGTAATTTTACTATTGATACAGGTGCACCTAGAAGTGTAACAGGGCATTTTATAAGTGGTGCTATTGCATCCTCTATTGTTTCTGGTGCTTTAAATTATCAAAGATATCAAAAAGCACAAATATCAAAAAATGAGATGCTATCAGATACTCTTAAGATGACTGTTCAAGGTGGTATAGTAGCAGCAAGTGCTATAGCAACTACAAACTACATAGGTGAGGGTAAAGTACTACAAGCGATGACAGCTATGAGTGTTGGTGCTATGGGAGTATATGGAACACAAAAAGTTTATGATAGATTAGAGATACAAGTAAATAAAAATAAGGAGATAGAAGATGCAAAATAATAGAAACAATGGACTAAGTAACAACCCATACATAAACAACGCAATAAATCAACAACAAACAGCAGTTGAGCAAGCACCAAATACAAACCCGTACTACAATACACAAACAACACAAGTATCGCAACCTGTACAAAACCCAACAACAACTTTTGATACAGGTAACTTTTTAAAAGGTGCATTAATAGGTGCTGTTGGAGCATATCTTTTAACAAATGAAGATGCACAAAAGAAAATTTTTAAAACTTTTGCAAAAGGTGCTGATATGTTTGGTGCTGGAATAGAAGAGATGAAAGAGCGACTTGAAGATGCAAAAGCAGAACTTGAAGCTGAGCGAGAAGCAAAATAGAGTAAATGATGAGTGTAAAACACGAAACTAATTTTAAACTATTACATAAAACAAAAAATCGTGCTAGATATTTTTGTGATATATTAAAATATGATATAAATATTAAAAACTTAGAAAATGACCTCAATAGTATTGCAGGGGTAACCTCTATCCGTATCAATGAAAAGTCAAAATCTATCGTTTTTGGATTTGAAAATATCTCTTTAGAATCTTTAGAGGGATTTTTGAAAGATTTAGATAAATCTAAATACGAAGTGTGTGATACATTTTTAAGTAACAATATCTCTTGTATATCTGAAGAAAAACCATCAAAAGCTGGTATGGTACGAGCTTTTGGTGCATTGGCTACTGAACCTTTTATAAAAGATGATAAACAAAAACTTGCACTTACTACGATCGCTAGTTTACCCCTACTTAAACATGGAGTGCAAGATCTTTTTTCGGAAGGGTTAACCTCTGGTGTTTTAGAGTCGATGGCTGTTGGAGTATCTATTGCACGAAAAGATTATTTGGCTGCAAATAGTACAAATGCTATGCTTGAACTTGGTGAATATATAGAAGAAACAACTGTTCATAAAAGTGATGATTTGATTCGAGAATTAGCGAAACCAAATGTAAAAGAGATTTGGATAGAGCAAGATAATGATGGAAAAAAAGAGTTAGTTAAAATTGAGACATCATCTGTAAAAATTGGTGATGTTGTAGTTGTTGGGGCTGGTGATACTATTGCTATTGATGGTCATATCATCAGTGGAGAAGCTAGTGTAAACCAAGTTTCTATGACTGGTGAGAGTGAAGCTGTTAAAAAAGAGCGTGGAGATAGAGTAATTTCAGGTACAGTCGTTGAAGAGGGTCGTATAAAAATATGGGCTGAACATGTAGGTGAAGATACTGCAACTGCTCGAATAAAAAACTATATCACTACAAGTTTAAGTGAAAAATCATCTGTTGGCTTAAAAGCTACAAAATTAGCAAATAAGTTAGTGCCTGTTACTTTAGGCTTAGCAGGATTGTCTTATGTGATAAGTAGAGATTTTGAAAATGTAGCTTCTGTTTTACAAGCTGATTATTCGTGTGCTTTAAAACTAGCTACTCCTGTTGCTTTTAAAACTTCGATTGCTCAAGCTGGTAAAAATGGTATCATGATAAAAGGTGCTAAATCTATCGAAGCTTTAAATGAAGCAGATACTTTTGTTTTTGATAA
>Ga0193963_1000416_pt1 | contig 22607 bp, 24 predicted proteins | sample FB_6_MG_FD_140359 | JGI IMG/M metagenome (GOLD analysis project Ga0193963, IMG submission 140359) | Microbial mat bacterial communities from the Broadkill River, Lewes, Delaware, United States - FB_6_MG | ecosystem: Environmental > Aquatic > Freshwater > River > Microbial mats | place: USA...
CCACAAAAAGAAAAATAGTGCAACACTAAAAGATCCGTAGATCGTTGCATATGTCGTATTTGCACTCACATAATATCCAAACAATGTTTTTGTAACACTTAATGTAGTAAGGGTAATTGCACTTGCAAAAGTAGCAGAGGCAAATGTTATTTTTGTATTAACAGAGATGATAAATAAGATAATAAAAATGAGCCATATAAATAAAGAGGTAAATATATAAATAGAAAAAGAAAATTTTGCATATGTTGATATAAAAATAAACAAAAAGAATACTATAGGGATCATAATTAAAAAACTTAAATATAAAAAAAATGATTTGTAAATAGCGCGTGAATTGACCCCATAAATTTTATTGACTATATATTCATAATCTTTAAAAAACATAGTAAATACAAAAAGAAGATAACCAATACCAATATACCCAAGTTTTTGTGTATTTGCTAAAAATTTATCAATTTGATGTGCCAAAGATGTTGAGTGCGTGGGATTGATAAAATCTAAAATATACAACATAATTGTATCAAGATACTGAGAAAATGTAGGTATATTTGAGATCACAACTATCAAAAGTGCAAGTAAAGGTAAAATCGAAAAAATCGTAAAAAAACTCAAACTTGCAGCATAATAGGGTGTATCATCATTGAAAAAATCAAATATTTTTTTGACTAGATTCAATTAATCTAGTCCCATTTTGAATGGATTTAAGATATTATTAGGATCAAATGCTTTTTTGATATTTTTAAAAAGATGCATCTCAGCTTTTGTAAATGCAATATCCATATAAGGTGCTTTTGATGTCCCTATACCATGCTCACCACTCAAAGTACCTCCCATATCAACTACAAGTTGAAAAATCTCTTCGATTGCTTTGTGTCCATCTGCCATCTGTTTTGGATCATTTTTATCTTTGACCATCACATTGACATGGATGTTGCCATCTCCACTATGTCCAAAACAAGGCACTTGCATACCATACTTATCACCTATTTTATAGATCTCTTCTAATGCTTCAGGTAACATACTTCGAGGGACAGATATATCTTCATTGAGTTTTTTTGTACCAAATATAGTTACAGCAGGACTTGCATTTCTTCTTGCAAACCATAATTTTTTTGCTTCTTCATCATCTTTTGCAATAATAAAACTTTTTGCTCCATTTTCCATAAAAGATTTTTCTAAAGTTTCAAGTTGAAAAGTAACTTCATCATCTAAACTTCCATCTACATCACCTACTAAAACAGCACCAGCATCGTTTGGTAAATCTACATTGAGCTTTTCTCTTAAAGCTTGAATCACTAGTTTATCTAAAAATTCCATAGCTACAGGATTGGCTCCTGAAGCCAATGATTTAAAGACAGCATTCATCGCAGATGTTACATCTGGAAATATTCCCATATATGTTTTTTTGTATTTTGGTTTTGGGATAAGTTTGAGTGTAATCTCTGTAATAATTGCCAAAGTACCCTCAGAAGCTGTGAGTATCCCTGCTATATTGTATCCTGCTACATCTTTGATTGTTTTTTTACCTGCTTGAATAATATCACCATTTGGTAAAACAGCTCGGAGTGCCATCACATAATCTTTGGTGATACCATATTTTGCAGCTCGCATACCCCCCGCATTTTCACTTACATTTCCACCTAAAGTAGAATACTCTTCACTTGCAGGATCTGGAGGATAAAACAATCCTACTGCTTCAACAGCTTTTTGTAAAGCCATATTGACAAGTCCTGGCTGTACACGAGCGACCATATTTTGCATATCAATTTCCAAAAGTTCTTTCATATGTCTTTCAAGAGATAAGATGATACCACCACTTGCAGGCAAAGCACCACCAGTAAAACCACTTCCAGCACCTCTAGGAACAATAATAATACGATGTTCATTACAGTATTTGAGTATTTTACTTATCTCTGCTTCATCTTTTGGAAAAACAACTGCATCTGGCTCAAAACGAGATTTTGTTGCATCATAACAATATGCAATAAGATGTGCTTTGTCACTTTTGACATTTTCATCTCCTACAATAGAGATAAAAGTATCTATATGTCGTTGTTGTATCATTTTTTTATCTCCAATAATTTTGAGTAGTATTGCGTATAATTATCTATTTTATTATCTCCAAAGTCCCAAAAACCTTTTTCTATCTCTGTGATTTTTGTAAGAAAAGGGATGTTTTCTGATTGGTCATCGTTATCTATAGCGATTGTATCTAAAAGTTTAAAAGTTGCAGCATCAAGTATATACAATTGATTTTGAACCACTATAAAAAGTGTTCCTATTTGTTGTTTTTGTGCAAAATTTAAAAAATCTTTTTTGTTAGGAATAGGAGTATAGATCAATTTTAGATGTGTTGCAAAAAAATCCTCATCCAGAAAATTTTGTTTTGGATAGAGTGATTGTACAATCTCTTTTGCCTTAGTATTTGGAACGATAAGTAAACTTGTATTATAAAGATGATTTAGAATAAACTCATCTCCTTGTGCTGGTTTTTTAGATGATGTAGGGATAGCATCTTGTGGCAGTATCTGTTTATCTGTAAAGCGTATAGTAGACTGCATTGTATCTGCAGCTACTACAAAAGCTTGTGCTATAATAATACTATCATTTTCAATAGTTTTTACAATAACACCACTTTGCCCAATAGTAAGATTGGGAATATCAATTTTGGCTGTATCTTTTTGCAGATCAAATATTGTTGTTTTTTGAAGAGAAAGATTTGTAGCAAATAAAGAACATAGAGTTAAAAAAGCGAGAAATAAAATTTTCATTAAATACCTTATATTATGGTTTGTTTTGAATTTTATCAAAATAGTGTATACAATAACCTTATGTATATAATTTAAACAGCAATTCTAATCAAAATTATTTACTAGTTTTGACTGCGTTTGGGATATAAAATAGCTAATTTATAATTAAAAACTAGCTATAATATTTTAAAAATAGGGGATACACTCTGTTTACATATAAATGGAACCCCGTAACTTGTTCGGAGCTGGTTGAATAAAATAAAAGGATAAAAATGAAATTTGCAGACCCAACAAACGATATGGCATTTAAAAAGATATTTGGTGATGAGAATAAAACAGAAGTTTTAATATCATTTTTAAATTCGATATTAGATTTTAAAAATAATAAACTTATAAAATTTGTAACCATAGCAAACCCCTATCAAATACCACAAATAAAAGATTTGAAAAATACAATAGTAGATGTAAAAGCTATAAACCAAGATAATGAAGAGTTTATAGTAGAGATGCAAGTAGAAAAAGATAAAAATTTTGCAAAAAGAAGTCTGTATTATACATCCAAATCATATATAAACCAAATAGAAAAAGGTGAGGAGTATTATAAACTAAAAAAAGTATACTTTATAGGTATACTTGATTTTGCTATATTTGATACTGAAGATTATCTATCAAGACATCTTATAGTAGATGAAAAAACTCTTAAGCAAGAGCTAAAAGACTTTGAATTTAGTTTTATAGAATTAAAGAAATTTAAACTTAATCTTAATGAGTGTGATACGATAGCAAAAAAATGGATATATTTTATTCAAAATGCAGATAACTTCGAAGTAATACCAAAAGAATATGAAGATATAAAAGAATTTAAAGAAGCATTTTCAATAGCTACCCAATATAATTGGAGTGAAAAAGAACTAGAAATATATGATTATGTGAGTATGCAAAATGGGAAACGAATCAGTGAATTATTAACAGCTAAAGAGGAGGGAATTGAACAAGGTGAAAAAAATGCTAAGATAGAGATAGCAAAAGTTTCATTGAAAAATGGATTGGATATTGATACGATATCATTAATTACAGGTTTAACTATAGCTGATATAGAAACCTTAGAATTGATGCATTAAGTATATGAGTCATAAAATCAGCATTAATCATAGGTAATGGTGACTATGAAAATGTAAGAAGATTAAATAATCATCATAAAAAACGAATTTTTTTAAAATACTTTTTATAAAAAGGTAAGGTTGTTTTTTTAAATTCTTTTTTATTTTTGTACAAATTTATATACCATTTATAGTTTATACCATATTTTTTTAACATATTTTGCGATAAAAGTGTATCGTTAATACTTCCCAAAACACTTGGAACGATAAGGATAGTTTGGGTATTAAAATTGTTTTGAAACTCTTTTATAAGATCTATCATAAAATAGTTTTTGCTAATAGGAACCATAAGACCACCAGCTCCTTCAACGATAAGAATATCACATTTTTTGAGTAGTTTTTTTGCTTGTCGTAAAATATGTTGGATATTAATCGTTGTATTCTTATTGGCTACAAAAGGAGCTGCTGCCAATTTGAATTGGTATGGGACAACTTCATTGATAGTAAAATCAAAAGAGGGATTGAGTTTTTGCGTGATAGAGAGTAGTTTTGTACCATCCAATGGCAGATCTATGACACCTGTTTCAATAGGTTTAATGTATCCTACTTTTTTCCCTTTTTTAGCAAATTTATTTAAAAAAACTTCTGAAGCGTAACTTTTGCCGACATCAGTATTGGTTGCTGTGATAAAATAGATCTGTTTCATAATCTTGAGAGCTTTTGTAACATTTGAATTGATTCTTCTTGTGTAAAAAAGATATTTCTTGAGAGTTCACTATTACAGTTTTGTAAAAAAATCTTTTTTTGTTCTATCTGTACGGTTTTATTATCTTTGTATTTTTCCAAGAGAGATTGGAGCTGTTTTTTATATTGGGTATAAATCTCCTCTTTTTTTATCACTGGATTTTTTACAGAATTATTTTTATTTTGTAAAAACAAAAAGAGGGTGATAGCAAGTATGATAAATACAAAAATAAATTCCATTTTAAAGCTCCATTGTTATTTTAAGATTTTTTCTCTTTCTCTTTTAGTGTATCTTCTATGAGATGTTCAACCTCTTCAATATCTTCTTTGATCACATCTTGAATAGGGGCATCCCCTTTCCCTATAAGGTATTTTCCAAACATCATGGCAGCAACAACACTCAAAACGACTAAATAAACTACCCAGTCTTCATGCGGTGGTTGTCTTGTCATTAGACTCTACAACTTCCCATTTTACTTAAAGCATTGATTTTTTCAACACGACCGCTGTGTCTTCCACCTTCGAAATTATTGGTATCCCAAGCATCAACAATAGCTTCGATCATGCCAGGACCACTTACACGCTCACCCAAACATAATACATTGGCATCGTTGTGTTGTCGTGCCATCATGGCACTGTATTCGTTGTGACATAAGGCAGCTCGTATTCCATCAAATTTATTTGCAGACATAGACATCCCTATACCACTTCCACAGATCAAAATCCCTTTGCTATTTTCATCTTTGAGAACCTCTTCACATACTTTTGCTGCAAAATCAGGATAGTCTACTCTCTCTTTATTTGAGGGACCCATATCAACAACTTCATGACCTCGTTTTTCAAATAATTCTTTTACAAATGCCTTGAAGTCAACTCCTGCGTGATCTGCTCCTATAAAATATTTCATTAGTATATCCCTTTTGTATGATTTGATTTTGTTTCTACATATTTTGTTTTTTCTAATTGTGATGGTGTTTGGAATACTCTATCCCATCTAATTTTATTATTCTCATCCCATGAAAAATAAACAAACCAAGGTGTACCAACGATAAATTTGTAAGGAACGGTTCCCCAAAATCGACTATCGTTACTATGGTCTCTATTATCACCCATCATAAAAAACTCACCTTTTGGTATTTGAGTAGGAAGTGTATCAAATATCTCTCTATAAGGTGTATTTGTTTTTTGTACTGTTTCATCATTGTGAATACCAGGATGCTCTTTTCTATAGGGATTTTTTACAAAAGTTTTATTGGCTATTGTAACTGTACTGTACCCTTTATAATTTTTGGCGATATATTCATCTCCTTCTTGAGGATGCAAATATAACTCTTTATCTTTTACAAATACAATATCTCCACCTGTTGCTACACATCTTTTAACATAATGAATTTTTTCGTTATGTGGATATCTAAATACTACAATATCACCTCTTTGTGGTTTTGGTCCTTCTATAAGATGCCCATTATCATTAAAATCAGGCAAAACCTGTATCTCTAACCACGGCAAACGAGGAGTAGGGATACCATATGAGAATTTTTTTACAAATAACATATCCCCTATAAGCAGTGAGTTTTTCATACTTCCACTAGGTATTACAAAGGCTTGTGCAACAAAAAATATAATTCCTAATACAATTACAATTGTACCAGTCCAAGAGCTGCTCCATTTATAGAGTGTTTTAAAAAAGTTCATTTATAGTTCTACTTGATTTCTAAGTAACACTGATTTTATTGTGTTTTTTAATAACATAGCAATAGTCATAGGTCCTACTCCTCCAGGTACTGGAGTGATATGTGAACATTTTGATGAAACATTTGTATAATCAACATCTCCCACAAGTTTTCCTGTTTCAAGTCTATTGATCCCTATATCAATGATGATTGCATCTTTTTTGACCATATCTTCTTTGATAAGATTCACCACACCTACACCTACACAAATAATATCTGCTTGTAAAGTGTGTTTTTTTAAATCATCAGTAAATATATGACAAATTTCTACGGTGGCATCTGCATTTAAAAGTAAAGTAGCCATAGGTTTTCCTACAATATTAGAAGCTCCGACTACACAAGCATTTTTCCCTTTAGGATCGATATTATATTCTTTTAAAAGTTCCATAACACCATAAGGAGTTGCAGGGATAAAACCATCAAGTCCAGCTACTACTCGCCCTACATTATAAGGGTGAAAACCATCTACATCTTTTTTAGGATCAATCGCTTCTAAAATAGCTGTTGTATCTATATGTGCAGGAAGAGGAAGTTGGACTAAAATCCCATCTATATTGGGATTTTTATTCATCATAGTGATAATTTCTAAAATATTATCTTGAGAGATTGAATCTGGCATCTCATGGACAATGCTATATATTCCTGCTTCTTTACACGCTTTACTTTTCATATTTACATATGCAGCACTTGCAGGATCTACACCTACTAAAACCACAGCTAAACCTGGAGTAATCCCTTTTTGTTGTAATAACTCTACATCTTTTTTTACTTCTGTTCTTATTTTAGTCGATAATTTCTTACCATCAAGTATAGTCATGTAAGATTCCTTTGAATATTTATATTAAAAACTTATATTATCAAATTTTTGTTAAATGTGTGATTAATAAATTTTATCTTATTATTAGCTTTTTTCTATAATATCGTAAATAACATCTTTAATATTTAAATAGGAAGATTTTTGAGAACTTTCACTTAAAAGTTTATCGCAATCACTACATAAAGGGATCATGTTTTCCAAATAATATTTCCCCCCATCTGCAATAGGAATAATAAGTTTTGGATACAAAGTATTCATGGTGATAGCTGTTCCACAACGAAAACATTTGCCATGTTCTCTTAAAAAGAGAGCATTTTTTCTTTGCATCCAATCAGGTGGTAATTTTCCTCTATTTGGTTCGCTATTAAAAACATAACTACTCCATTGGAGCTCTTTTGGTGTTGTTTTTGGATATTTTGAAGTATTGATCTTTATTCTTTTAAATTGATCTATCATCTCATCTGCAATAGTATATTTTCGTAATTCTGGATTTTGTTCATTTTTACTAAGCTCAATAATAGTAAAATCAAATTTGATGTCAGGAAAGTGTTTCTCTAAATATATTTTGAGTTTATTGATAAAAAGTGCAAGTGATTCTTTTTTGTAGAATAATTTTCCTATAGGTTTTTTTACAGTAAATACAAAAGCAAAGATAGCTAAAAGCCAAATCAATGATGAAATAATATAGTCAGTTCCTAAAAAATACATTTTTATCCATCCTTCTAATCTTAAATTGTATTATAATATATTTATTATTAAGAGTGAGCAAGGAGAGATAACTAACAAATAGCTACACGCTAAAGATTGTAGATGAAGATCATTAGAGTATGTTAATGAAATTTTTTTTCTAGTTTGGAGAGTATTTTTTTGTAAATAAATATCTCTTCCAATGAATTTTTATCTGTGTTTCCATCAAGTTTTTCAATTTTATTTTTTATTTTGTTGATTAGCTTTTGATATTTATTTTTTGTAACATCTTTTTTTTTGAATAATTTTTTTATTTTTAATTCTAATTTTTCAAATATCATTTAAGCAGCTTCTAATTCATATAAATCAATCATTTTTTCTGAATGATTTAAAAAATCTAGGATAATAAATCTATTCCAGCCATAATCTTCTGCTATCTGAATTATATAATCCTCATCAGAACTATTATTGAGACAATAAATATCCATTTCATATTCTAAAGGGATAAGGACTGCTTCATAATTATTTGCTATGGCTTGTGCTATTTGTTTGTTGTAGTATGATTTGATTTTATGAAGATTTATTTTCATAATATATCCTTTTTTTGAAGTAATAACAGTATAAAACAGATTTATTTCAATTTGATTACTTATTGGTAACAAAACAGTTACAAATAAAATAATCATGTATAGCTTTATATGAAAGAGCTATTACACTACTTTAAATCTTAGTATGATATTATACATTTCAAATCAATTGAGAATTTTATGGAGAATATATGTCCCTTTTACACAATAAAAAAACGATTTTACTTATACTCGTAGCATTTGCCTTTAGTTTTGCTATACGACTTATATGGGTACAACAGTTTTCAAATACAGAAGAGTTTAAGTTTCATAATCAATTTATGATCAATACAAATGATGGATACTATTATGCAGAGGGGACGCGTGATATTTTATCTGGTGTAACACAAGATAATGACCTCTCACCAGTAGAGAAAGCAACTTCACAACTTACTGCTTTTTTTGCAAAAATACTCCCTTTTAGTTTAGAAACAATTTTGTTTTATCTTCCTGCTTTTTTATCTTCACTGGTTGTTATACCTATTATACTCATTGCAAAAAAGTTTGAGAAATTAGATGTGGGAATTATCGCTGCTTTATTAGGGAGTATTGCGTGGAGTTATTATAATCGTACAATGGTAGGGTACTATGATACTGATATGTTAAATATCGTTTTTCCTATGCTTTTGTTATGGTCTATTATTTGGGCTATCGATACAAAAGAAAACAAATATTTGGTGTTTACAGCGATAGATATTTTTGGGTATAGATGGTGGTATCCACAAAGTTATGCTTTGGAGTTTGCTTTTTGGGCTTTGCTTTTTGCATATTTATTGTACCAAATATTTCAAAATAGAAAATCGTTGCAAAAACATTATGAAAATAGTGGTATTGCGTATACTTTACAGCTTTTAACTATTATGATGCTAGCGATGATTCAATTAGAGATACTATTTCGTGTAATGCTCGTGTTTGGATATTTTATGCTTTTTACCCAAAAGAGATGGCATAAACATCTGTATATTATGCTGATGATGACTGTAATTTTGTTTTTAAGTGCAGGTGGATTTGATATTATTTGGAATAAATTAAGAGCTTATGTATTTACAGATCATATTAGTGTAGCGGCAGAGGGTTTAGGACTGCATTTTTTTACAGTGATGCAAACTATTAGAGAAGCAGGGCAGATCCCTTTTGAAACATTTGCAAACCGTATATCGGGACATACGATCACTTTTATCCTCTCAATCATTGGGTATATTTGGCTGGCTTCGAAACACAAAGTGATGTTACTTGGGCTTCCTCTTTTGGGGCTGGGATTTTTAGCTTTAAGTGGAGGTCTTCGGTTTACTATTTATGCTGTACCTGTATTGGCTTTGGGAATTGGATATTTAATAGTAGAGGTCTCAAAGTGGCTAAGCTCGCAACTTATAAATGATACAGCAAGTAAAGTATCAAAGTATATTTTGATGTTTTCTTTTACAGCTGCTATTTTGTATCCAAATATTGTGCATATTGTAGGATATAAAGTACCGACAGTATTCACAAAAAAAGAGGTGATCGTTCTTGATAAGCTTAAAAAAATCGCAACTAGAGAAGACTATGTAATCTCTTGGTGGGATTATGGGTATCCTTTACGATTTTATAGCGATGTCAAAACTTTAGGAGATGGTGGAAAACATAGTGGATCTGTAAATTTTCCTATAAGTTATATTTTAAGTTCACCACAAGAAGAGTCTTCTAAAATGGCACGACTTGATGTTGAATACACAGAAAAACGCTTTGCTACAGCTACAAACAATAAAAAATTTGATAAAAATGATACTCAATATGTCAAAATAGCGGGAACAAATATAGAGCAAATGACAGTAGATTATGGATATAAAGATACAAATGATTTTTTAGATGCACTGAAAACAGATATGTTACAGGATAAACTTCCTTTAAAAACACGAGATATTTATCTGTATCTTCCAAATAGAATGATGAGTATTTTTCCGACAGTAAATCTCTTTTCAAATATAGATTTAATGACTGGAAAAAAAGGAAGTCGTCCATTTTTTTATAAATCAAATACAATTAAAGATAGTGGCAATACAATTGCTTTAGGAAATGGTATAAATATTTTTAAAAATAAGGGGCAGATACAAATAGGAAAGAAAACATTTACTATCAATAATTTTGCAGTGACACAGTATAATAGTAAAGGTATTTTAAATAAAAAAATACAAACTATAGATAAAAATAGTCCTATAAGTGTCATCTATATGAAAAATTATAATCAATTTTTGGTATTGGATAAAAATTCTTATAATTCAACCTATATACAACTGTTTGTATTAGAAAATTTTGATAAAAATTTGTATGAAAAAGTGATTTTGACACCTTTAGTAAAAGTCTTTAAATTAAAAATATGATGATATAGAATATAAGAATAATAAATAAATGTTATGGTATGATGTTTCTTTTATTTTATAAGGATACAAAATGTTCAAAAGATTTTCTACTATTTTTTTGTTATTTATCATCACAAATACTCTTAATGCTCAAAATACAAAATTAGATACAATACTCAAAAATAATCTTTTGCGAGTGTGTATCTGGCCTCAATATTATGGAATCAGTTATATTGATCCTCGAACACAAAAACTTGTGGGGATTGATAGTGATTTGGCTGTTGAGTTAGCAAAAGATTTAGGAGTACGATTACAGTATATTCAAAGCTCATTTCCTACGCTTATTAATGATGTAACAACAGATAAATGTGATATTGCAATGTTTGCAATAGGCAATACAGCTTCACGAAGATCAAAAATGCGATTTACTTCTCCTCATTTAGAAAGTGATATTTATGCTATTACTACGAAAACAAATAAAAAGATTACAAGTTGGGAAGATATTGATAAAAAAGATGTAATTGTAGCTGTTGCAAAAGGTACTTATCATGAACCTATTATGGTCAAAATATTAAAAAATGCAAAATTACATATTATCCAAGGATTTAAGCAAAGGGAAAATGAAGTAGAATCAGGAAGAGCAGATCTATTTATAACAGATTATCCTTATAGTAAAAAGATGCTTGCCAAAACAGATTGGGCAAGGTTAATTAGTCCTACAAAAGAGTTTCATCGTACCCCTTATGCATGGACTATGGCGTATGGTAATGACAAATTTTATAATGCTGTTGAACTATTTATGAAAAATATTAAAATAGATGGAAGATTAAAAAAACTTGCAATCAAAAATGATTTGGAAGCAATAGTTATGTTGAAATAAGATGGTGAAATATAAAAATATAAAAGAGATTAATAGTATTATAATAAGTTCAATTAGTATATTTATTTTTATAGCAATTGGGATTGTTTATTCTTCAAATATACTCAAAAAAGAAACCATTGAAAACCAATTAATCATTACAGAATTAAATGCAAAATATTTATCAAAAGATTTAAATCAACAAATAAATAATACAGAACTTTTTATAGAAAATATCTCTTCTATTATTAAAATAGATGATTCAAAAGAGAGTATCAATACAATTTTGACACAATCAGTCGTAAGATTTCCTATTATTCGTTCGATTAATATTTTAGAAAATGAAAAGATTATCAATAGTTCGAATAGGTTTAATATTGGATTATTTATCAACGATAATATATTTTATCCAAAACCACTTTTTTCTGATGATATATTGAGAATATCTTATCCTTGGGTTGGAAGAGATTTTTTTACAGGATCAGATGTCATATCAAATGATCTTAATGATGAAAATGATTTATCCTTTTTACCAATTATGAAAAAAATTCAAATTCAAAACAAAACATATACTGTTATTATTAATTTGAATAATGAGTATATTTTAAATATGTTTTATGTTATAGCAAAAAACATAAAATTTGATGTGGATCTTTTACGAGCAGATAATGTTTTTTTGCTTTCTAATCGTGCAAAATATGTACTTGGAAAAAAGAGAAAAATTACTCCATTATTAACTGAAGTGTTTACAATCAATTTAGCTAAAGGGATTGAAAATATTGATAATAGAAAAGTATTGAGTACTTATGTTCTCCTTAAAGATTTTCCGCTTATTATAGGGGTACATCTCAATTATGAAAAAAGTTTATTAAATTGGGAAAAGAAAAGTAGCGAATTTTTTAAAATTCTTATGAGTATTATTATTTTTTCTATAATAGTTACAGTAATTTTAATATTATTATATAGAAAAGAGAAAGAAAAAGAGATACAATTACAAAAAAAACAGATAGAAGATCATGAAAAATTTAAGCACCTTTTTGATGATTCTCATTTTATGACACTTGTATTAGATCAAAAAGGAAAGATTTTAGAGATTAATAATAGTGCTTTAGAGTTTTTAGATAAAAAACGAATAGATACAATAAATCAGATTTTTTTAGATTTTGATTGTTGGGATATAGCTGAAAAAAAAGCTATCAAAGAGTTATTTTCTAATAATAAACCCCAAATTGGTATTAAAAAAGAGATGAATGTTTTAGATAAATTTCAGAAAAATGCAATACTTGATGTCAGTATTTTTACAATAAATAAAGAAAGCAAAGATTATAAATATATTGTAATTGCTCAAAATATTACAGAGAGAAAACGAAAAGAAAAAAAACTACAGCAAGCATACACTGTTTTTAATAATACAAAAGATGGGATTGTTATTACTGATAAATTGGCTAATATTATGGATGTTAATAACGCTTTTGAGATAATAACAGGTTATACAAAAAATGAAATAATTGATAAAAATACGAATATACTCAAATCAGATTTACATACAAAAGAGTTTTATGAAGAGATGTGGGATACTTTAGCTACTCTTGGTTTTTGGGAAGGTGAAATAATAAATTATAAAAAAAATAAAGAGTTATATACAGAATGGCTCACAGTAAATGTTATTTTAGATGAAAAAAATGAAGTGTTAAATTATATTGGAATATTTAGTGATATTACAAAAGAAAAAGAGAAAGAAGCTCTTCTAAAAGAGAAAGAGGCACTTATTTACCAACAATCAAAAATGGCTTCTATGGGTGAAATGATTGAAAATATAGCACATCAATGGAGACAACCACTCTCCATGATCTCCGTTTCTGCAACGGGGATAAAAGTACAAAAAGAGTTTGGTTTGATTACACAAGAAGAGGAGTTTGCTAAACTTGATGCAATTAATAATTCAGCTCAATTTTTATCTGCTACGATTGATGATTTTAGAGATTTTTTAAATAAAGAGAAAGTTCTCTCACAATTTGATCTTAATGATACAATATCTTCTGCATTGCAACTTACGAGTTCTAAACTAAAAAATAGAAATATAGAAACAGTAATAGAAAGTAAAAAAATCATAATCAATGGATTGAAAAATGAACTTATTCAAGTCTTAATCAATATTGTAAATAATGCAAGAGATGCACTTGAAGAGAAAGATATAGCAAAAAAGTATATTTTTATAAAATTATATGAAGAGACAAAAGATGCTGTTATTTCGATCAAAGATAATGGGGGAGGAATACCAAAAGATATTCTTGGTAAAGTATTTGATCCTTATTTTACAACAAAACATAAATCACAAGGAACAGGAATAGGACTCTATATGAGTGATCAAATTATAACAAATCATCTAAAAGGAACTATCACTGCTTCAAATATTGAGTATACATATAAAGAAAAAAAGTATACAGGGGCTTGTTTTGAAATAAGAGTACCTATAAATATTATTGAAGTAAAAGAGTAATTTTGTATTTGTAATATTTTTGTATATTTTAGAAATTCTAATTAATAATATGTTAAAATGTAATATATTACATTTAAAACGGGGAAATTATGAAACTTTACGCACCATGGGAAAAAACTTTTAAGCGAATTTCTACACCATTTGAACATTTTATTCATGCTCAAACTACTACAGGTATGATACTTATGTTTATGACAGTATTTGCATTGGTTCTTGCAAATACTAGTTTGTATGAGGCGTATGCACACTTTTTTCATATGAATATAGATCTCAATGTTGGAAGTTGGAAACTTTCACATACTTTACATCATTGGATAAATGATGGGCTGATGGCAATATTTTTCTTTATTATTGGATTGGAAATAAAAAGGGAGATACTTATTGGGGAACTTTCAAATATAAAAGTAGCTATTTTACCTATACTAGCAGCTGTTGGTGGTATGGTTTTTCCTGCACTTATCTTTTTAGCGATAAATTCAGGTGAAGTAGGTGCTGCTGGTTGGGGAATCCCAATGGCTACAGATATTGCTTTTGCTATTAGTGCTTTGGTACTATTAGGAAAAAGAATCCCAACAGCTCTTGTGACATTTCTTGTCGCTTTGGCTATTGTAGATGATCTCGGTGCTGTTATTGTTATTGCTGTATTTTATACTGATCAAATTAATTTTTTACCTTTAGGACTTGCAGCAGTTGCTTTATTGATCTTAATCTCATTTAATAGATTTGGTATTCATGCTATTTTACCCTATTTTATAGTGGGTATTTTTATGTGGTTTTTTATGCTAGAATCAGGTGTTCATGCGACAATTGCTGGAGTATTAGCGGCTTTAACAATCCCTTCAAAACCAAAAAGAACACCTGCGACATTTACAGAAGATACAAGAGGATTATTAGATGAATATGAAAAATATCCTGTTACTACAGATCATGAGGTACATGAAAAACAAAAAGCGATACTCTTAAACATAAAAGATAAAATTGATGCAGTTGGAACACCATCCGCACGATTAGAGCATGGTTTGCATCTTCCTGTAGCTTTGATCATTATCCCTTTATTTGCACTTGCAAACGCGGGGATAAGTATAGATTTTAGCTCGGTTGGTTCTACCATTATGGAGCCAGTCTCTTTAGGAATAATTTTGGGACTCATATTAGGGAAAGTGATAGGAATATTTGGAATTTCTTGGTTAGCAATACAATTAAAAATAGCAAAACTTCCACAAAATAGTACAATGAAACAAATATTTGGAGTTGCTTTTTTAGGCGGTATTGGATTCACTATGTCAATATTTGTAGCAGATTTAGCATTTATAGGTAATGCTGAGCTTATATTTCAAGCAAAAATAGGAATATTGTTTGCATCACTTACATCTGGATTGTTTGGTTATTTTTGGTTAAAAGCTGTATCGAAAGATGAAAATTAAAATATTTTGATTAAAAAGCACTTTTAGTCTATACAAGATATAAATAATTGCTATGATTGTATAAATATATAAAAAAGGTAAATAATATGAAAAAAGTTATAATTACAGGAGCGAGTGGTTTTGTAGGAACCGCTTTGCAAAATATGTTTATTCAAAATGGATACGAAGTTATCGCAGTTCAAAGAACACAACTCAAAGATGAGTCAGTTTTACTTTCTATTGTCGAGGGATCGTATGCTATTATCAATCTCGCTGGTGCAAATATTATCAATAGATGGAGTGATGAGTACAAAAAACTTCTTTATTCTAGCCGTATAGATACGACAAAAGCTATTGTAAATGCTATACAAAAATCACAAAACAAACCAAAAATACTCTTTTCAACAAGTGCTGTAGGGATATATAAAAATGATAAATTTTATGATGAAACTACAAAAGACACAGATTTAGCAGATGATTTTTTGGCACATCTTTGTAAAGATTGGGAAAATGAAGCTTTTCGAGCAAAAGAGTTTGGTGTGCGTGTTGCCACTTTTCGTTTTGGTATTGTTATGGGTGAGGGTGGAGCATTAGGTAAAATGCTTTTACCTTTCAAATTGGGAGTGGGAGGCACTATTGGAGATGGAAAACAAGCCTTTTCATTTATCCATATCTCTGACCTTTTAAATGCGTATAAATTTGTACTTGATAATGAAAATTTAGAGGGTACTTTTAATCTCACTGCTCCAAAACCAACATCAAACTATGGACTGACAAAAGCACTTGGCAAATATCTTCATAGACCCACAATTTTACCTATACCTGCATTTATGCTCAATCTTATTTTTTCGGAGGGTGCAAAAGTACTTACAGATGGACAAAGTGCAATTCCTTCCAAACTACTTGAAAGTGGATTTGAGTTTGAATATACAAATATAGAGGAAACGATAAAAAATTTAGTGTAATTCTCAAACTTACTATACGATTAACCAAAAGGAAAATATTGTGATTACTCCGACTATCAAAGATGATAGATACAAACAAGTTGAAAAAACGATGAAAAAGCTCTCTTATGATAGAAGTGCTTTGATAGAAACACTTCATACAGCACAAGAAACATTCGGTTATTTAGAAAATGACACTTTGAAATTTGTAGCCAAAAGACTCAAACTTCCTTTTTCAAAAGTATATGGGGTAGCTACTTTTTATAACTATTTTAGACTCAAACCAAAAGGGAAACATACTTGCGTTGTGTGTACAGGAACAGCCTGTTATGTCAAAGGTTCGCAAGAGATTTTGCAAGTTATAGAAAAAAGATTTTCTATAAAAGCAGGGGAAACTTCAGAAGATAAAATGCTCTCGTTACTTACAGCTCGTTGTGTTGGCTCTTGTTCTTTAGCACCTGTTGTTATTTATGACGATAAAACTCAAGGAAAACTCACTCTTGAAGAGCTCCAAAAAACTATTGAGGAGTTGATACAATGATTGAAAGTAGAGAAGAACTCGAAGAGTTAGCCAACAAAAAAAGATGCACCTTACAAAACTCAGCAGAAGAGATTCGTATTTGTACAGGGAGTAGCTGTACATCATTAGGCTCGACTCTTTTACACAAAGAGCTTACAAAAGATTTTAAACTTAAAAAGCTCGATGCAAAATGCACTATCAAATCTGTAGGGTGTAGTGGTTTGTGTTCGGAGGCTATTATGGTATCGCATTTTGATAAAGAGAAAAAACAAGAGACTTTATATGCAAATATTGCAGCAGATGATGGTGAAAAATTTTATTTGTATGAAGAAAATAGCACTCTTTTAGAAAGTAAAAAAATAGATACAACGACACATTTTTTTAGTAAACAACATAAAATAGTACTTGAAAATGCAGGTAAAATAGATCCTAATGATATAGAAGATTATATAGCACACGATGGATATAGTGCATTTTTTAAAGCACTTGAAGATTTTACACCCTCTGAATTGATACAAGAGATCAAACAAAGTGGTCTTCGAGGACGAGGGGGTGGCGGTTATCCTACTGGCTTAAAATGGGAAACCGTATCCAAAGTAGAGAGTACCCAAAAATATATTATTTGTAATGGAGATGAGGGTGACCCTGGTGCTTTTATGGATAGGGCAATTATGGAAGCTGATCCACATAGGATACTTGAGGGGATGCTGATAGCTGGATATGGATGTGGTGCGAGCAAGGGCTATATCTATGTACGAGCAGAGTATCCAGTCGCTGTACAAAAATTACAAAAAGCGATAAAACAGTGTAAAAAGTTGGGAATATTGGGACAAAATATTGCATTGAGTGGATTTAGTTTTGATATTGAGGTGCGTTTGGGTGGAGGTGCTTTTGTGTGTGGTGAAGCAACTGCTTTGATACACTCAATAGAAGGAAATAGAGGTAATCCACGACAAAAACCACCACACTTAAGTGATGATGGATTGTTTGGACAGCCAACTATTTTAAATAATGTAGAGACATTTGCCAATATAGCACCTATAGTCAAAAATGGTGCTTTATGGTTTGCCAATATTGGTACAAAAACATCAACAGGAACAAAAGTATTTGCACTTTCAGGTAATATTAAAAATACAGGACTTGTGGAAGTAGCTATGGGGATAAGTTTGGAAGAGTTGATATATGATATAGGGGGTGGTGTTTCAGGAACTCAAAAGCTCAAAGCTATCCAAACAGGAGGTCCTAGTGGTGGATGTATCCCTGCTTCTATGATGGATGTTTTGGTGGATTATGATTCTTTGAAAAAAGTGGGGTCTATTATGGGAAGTGGTGGATTGATTGTGATGGATGAGAGTGTGAGTATGCTCGAAGTCGCACACTTTTTTATGGACTTTTGTCAAAGTGAATCATGTGGTAAATGTGTACCGTGTCGAGTAGGAACTGTAGAGTTACGAGATCTCCTTGATAAATTTATCGCTAAAACCGCTACAAAAGAAGATTTTGAATTATTAAAAAGTTTATGTGAAGTGGTAAAAGAGAGTTCCTTGTGTGGATTGGGTCAAAGTGCCCCAAATCCTGTACTGAGTACTTTACACTATTTTGAAGAGGAATATTTACAAGGGATTCAAGATGATTAAAGCAAGGGTAAAAACTTTTATAATAGATGGTTTGGATGTATCAGCGTCATCAAATAGTAGCATATTAGAAGTCGCGTTAGAAAATAATATAGAGATACCAACGCTTTGTTATTTGGAGGGTTTGAGTTGTGTGGGTGCTTGTCGTATGTGTCTTGTGCAGCTCAAAGGAAGTAGTAAACTTATCCCTGCATGTACTTCTAAAATAAAAGAGGGTATGGAGGTCGTTACCAATTCAGACAAACTCAAAGCACATAGAAAAATGATACTCTCTATGATATTTGCAGAGCGAACGCATACTTGTAGTGTGTGTGTCTCCAATGGGCATTGTGAGTTGCAAAATCAAGCGGTCGACTTACATCTGGAGCATAGTTTGGTACCCTATGTACACAAAAAGTTTGATCTGGATGCTTCTCATAAAGATTTTGTTTATGATCCAAATAGATGTATTTTATGTACGAGGTGTGTGCGTGTGTGTGATGAAGTTGAGGGGGCTCATGCTTTAGATATAGCAGGGCGTGGAATAGATGCCAAAATTATACATGATATGGGGGAACCTTGGGCAAATAGTGAGAGTTGTACAAGCTGTGGTAAATGTGTACAAGTGTGTCCTACAGGAGCATTATTTGAAAAAGGGGTGAGTGGTTCGGAGATGGTGAAAAAGAAAAACATCATCAAAAATTTATTGGAAACAAGGGCAGCTAAATGAAAAAAATACGAGTAGGAACTATTTGGCTGGATGGCTGTTCTGGTTGTCATATGTCATTTTTGGATATGGATGAAAAACTTATAGAGTTGGCTACCTATATAGATGTTGTGTATAGCCCTTATGTAGATGCCAAAGAGATTCCTGAAAATATAGATCTGTTTATAGTTGAGGGTGCTTTGAGTACAGATCATGATATAAAAATGATTCATCAGATACGAAAAAACTCCAAAAAGATTTTGGCTTTGGGCGACTGTGCCATTACAGGCAATATCTCGGCTATCAAAAATTTATTTGGAACGGAAGCTATTTTGAAAAGAGGGTATATCGAACTTGCAGATGAAAATAAAAGTGGAAAATATCCCTCAAAAATCGTACCAAAACTTTTAGACAAAGTGATACCACTCAATGAAGCGGTAAAAATAGATATATTTGTCCCTGGTTGTCCTACACCTGCTGTTGCTATTTATGAGGTATTAAAAGCGATTATAGAAGATAAAGAGATAGATATTAGCTCTTTGACACGATTTGGAAAATAGATGAAAACAACACAAAAGAAAACAATTACAATAGACCCAGTGACACGCATAGAAGGACATGCCAAAATAACGATAGATTTGGATGAAAAGGGAAGTGTCGAAGATGCTCGTATTCATGTGACTCAGTTTCGTGGTTTTGAAAAGATTTGTGAGGGGCGACTTTTTACAGAGATGCCAGCTATGACCGCTCGTACTTGTGGAATATGCCCAGTTAGTCATGCTATCTCTTCAACCAAAGCATGTGATGAGATACTGAGCATTACTCCTCCACAAGCGGCAATAAATCTACGAAAGATTATTAATCTCGCTCAAATACTACAGTCACATGCTTTAAACTTTTATCATCTGAGTGCGCCTGATTTTGTATATGGTTTTGATGCAAAAAAAGAGGATAGAAATATCTTTAAGATGATGCAAACACACCCTGAAATGGCAAAAGATGGTATACGCTTACGAGCTTTTGGACAAAAAATCATAGAAACTTTAGGGGGAAAAAGGATACATCCTGATTGGATAGTCCCTGGAGGAGTGAGTCATAGTCTGAGTAAAGAACAAAAAGAGAATATCAATGCTCAAATACCTCAAGCTATGGATATTGCTAAAAGAACTATGACATATTTTACCGCTAACCTTCATAAGTTTCAAAGAGAGATAGAGAGTTTTGCATCTTTTCCATCTTTGTTTATGTCTCTTGTAGATGAGCATGGCAATCTTGAACATTATGATGGAAAACTTAAATTTATAGATGCCAATGGAAAAGTACTCGAAGAAAATATAGATCCTAGTGAATATAAAAACTTTATAAGTGAAGCGGTTGAAGAGGATAGTTTTTTAAAATCACCTTATTATAAACCATTTGGATATGATAAAGGGATGTATAGAGTAGGGGCATTAGCACGACTCAATATCGCAAACGCTTGTGGTACAACATTGGCTGATGAACATTTTGAAAGATTTAAAAATCTCAATGGTGGCAAACCAGTATTGAACTCTTTTTATTATCATTATGCACGGCTTATTGAGATAATCCACGCAATAGAAAAAATAGAGATATTACTCAATGACCCAGCAACACTCAATGAAAATGTTCGAGCGCATGCACAAGTCAATAGTCTCAAAGGGATAGGGTGTAGTGAAGCACCTAGAGGGACACTTTTTCATGACTATCAAGTATCAAAAGATGGAGTGATAGAAAAAATGAATCTTATTATCGCTACAGGAAATAATAACTTAGCGATGAATCAAGGAGTCAAACAAGTAGCACAAGAGTTTATTGATGCCAAAAATATTACTGATGGCGCACTCAATAGAGTAGAAGCGGTGATACGCTGTTTTGATCCATGTTTAAGTTGTTCTACCCATGCTTTAGGGGTAGTCTCTTCAAAAATAGAGATACGCAATCATCATAAAAAAGTTATCGATACAATCTCAAGAAGTTAAAAGATGCGAACTATCATCGGCTATGGAAATGAGTTACGGGGTGAAGATGCTTTTGGGGTCGATGTTTTAAAAAATTTAGAGTTAGAAAATTTAGAAAATACACAACTCCTCACACTTTTTCAACTTACTCCAGAGATTGTATTGGATCTGTTGGAAAGTGATGAAATTGTATTTGTAGATGTATGTTATTCTACTGATTATCCTTACGCCTTAGCTTGCAATTTAGAAGAGCAAAATCAAAGTACTTTGAGTCATCAACTCTCTTATAAAATGATTGTTAAGATGTTAAATAGTTTATATACTATCTATCCAAAATATGAGGTTTTTTCGATGTTGAGTTCGGAGTTTGATGAGGTAAAGGATAAACAAAAATACAGACAAGTTGTAAAAAAGATTTCTACATACTTATCTATAGTTACATAATAGTAATTTTATTCTTCTATCGTACTTGTGTCTTCAGTGACAGGTTCATTTAATTCAGCGATTTTTGCATCAATAATCTCAAGTGTTCGAGCATGTGTATCGAGTGATATTTGAGGTAATTCTCCTCCCCAAATCTCTTGAGCTTCTTCAAAACCTTGTACAATACCCTCTCTAGCTTGAGAGATAATATCTGCATCGTCTGAGGAAAAACCAAATACAAAATCAGCTACTCTATTCGCTGTATTTTCTACACCAAAAAATCCATCTTCACCAATGAGTTCAGTAGCTTCCTCTTCTGAGAGTTCTGTGATTGGTTTGCCCTCATATCCTATATCTTCTAGGCTCAGTTCTCCCTCAGTCACTTTTCCTGATAAAAAGTCCAAAACAGCATTTTGGGCATTTGAATTGTTTGTTGCATAATCTTGAACATCCATTGTAAGTAAAACAATTTTTGCATTCATTGATAAAGAAACTTCGACAGCAGATTGCTCAAGTGTTTCTTCAAGTGAAATTTCTTCTGTATCTTTTAGTGCCTCAAGTGAGTTTGTTTCTTCAAGGTTTGAAGTTTGTACCGTTAAGTCTTCAACTGGTGTGTAGCCATTACTTGTAATTTGCATAGTGTACCCCTTTTTAGTATACATTATAATCTTCTTACTATTAATCTAATATTAAGAAAGTAAATTGATTTGGTTTATTATTTCAAAATAAATTAACTTATTTGTAAAGAGATAAGAGATACAATCAAATATGATAATAAAAGAGTAAAGGGGTCATAAGTATGGAAGTGATTATAATTTTTATTGTATTTTTGATTATTATTTTTATAACAAAAAAGAGTCGAAAAGA
>Ga0193963_1000417_pt1 | contig 22599 bp, 16 predicted proteins | sample FB_6_MG_FD_140359 | JGI IMG/M metagenome (GOLD analysis project Ga0193963, IMG submission 140359) | Microbial mat bacterial communities from the Broadkill River, Lewes, Delaware, United States - FB_6_MG | ecosystem: Environmental > Aquatic > Freshwater > River > Microbial mats | place: USA...
CATCTGTTATGTTCCTGATAAAATGCCGAACTCAGTCAGTATCTGAGTAGCTTTTATTTTATCGATGGGTTTTTTTACGAAGGCCATGGCACCAAGGTTTTTAACCCTTTCTTGAGCATCCGGCTGTATGTCACCTGATACGACAATAACCATGGCATTCAAGTCTTCTTTACGTATGACCTCTAGCACGCCATAACCATCCATTTCTGGCATGGTTAAATCAAGGAAAACGACTTCTCCTTTGCCCTGACGAATAGCTTCAAGGCCTTCTAGGCCATTCGTCGCAAAGGTTACTTCAATATCCCACTCTTCAGGTAGGGCACGTTTCATTTGCTTGCGAGCGAAGCTTGAATCGTCACAAATTAAGACAGGAAGCGCCATAACGTAAGGTTACTCTTTTAATGTTACTGGCTTAAGTAAAGACCCTTAACGTGAATCCCTCAAGCGTCTAAACGTTTGAATCGTTATGGATGTTGGGGCAGATATGACATTAAGGGTGACATCTAGGCTCTATCAGTTAAAATGCGCCACTTAAATTTAGCCCAGCACAGAGTTAGTCTTCATGATCTGCGAAATTTTACGTTCCGTTATTTTAAATAAAGTTAATCAACGCAAGACATCTGTATCGCATAAGCCTTTTACTTCTGCGGTAAGCCGACGCTTTAAAGTGGGCTTGAGAGATATTGATTTTAATATGCACATCAATAATGCTCGTTATATGGTGTTTATGGAGCGTGCTCGTTGGGATCACCCTGTGCAAACGGGTACCTGGGATGTCATGTTGAAGGAAAAATTAAACTTCATCGTGGCGGGTATCGAGATGGGCTATATTCGAGAGATTCGCTTTGGTAAAAAATTCGAGGTAGAGAGCCGTTATCTTGGCTGGGATGAGAAATACTTTTATTTGGAACAGCGCTTTGTTGTTGATGGCAAGATATCCGCTTATGGTTTGGTGAAAGCGGTCTTTTTACAGAAAGGGAAGAAGGCCGAGCCCGCGGATGTCGCACATCTTCTTGGCATTAGCCCTACGTCTGATCCATTACCTGAGCATATCGATCTGTGGAAACGCATGAGCAATGCTAAGCGAGTTTATTCAACACCTGCGGCGTAGATGTTATAAGGTTTAGCTGTTATTTAAAGGTTTAGCCGCTATTGATATAGCGGCTTCAAGTTTTCTTTGTCTGATGTATTCTTAGGTTTTCTCTTTTTTATCGCTTGGCTTAAGCTGTTCCAAACAACCTGTCCATTGAATGCGCTATTTTTTTGCGCTTGGTAAAGGTAGCTGTCGAGTTCACGAATTGCATTGGTGAGGGCGATATCGTTCAATATTTCACTCACCTGCTCTAGATTGCTTGTTTGATATTCTTCTTGAGCCCAATTTTTGAGGTGCTGACGTATGCTGTCGGCATCATTATCCTGACACGCTTTTTTTAGATGCTTTAAGTGCTGGCTAGGCTTGGTCATTTCCCGTTGAGCGGCTTTTTTAGGTACTTTATCTCGCCATAATAAAAATGCGGTAACGGCATTGCTAATCAGTAATAACAGGGTAGTAATAATCCACAGTCCCGACGAGTTGTCGGCGACTGCAGTATTCGGCGGTTGTGCCGCGGGAGGTATTTGAGCAACTTGGCTGCTCGCAATGTTACTTGTGATGGCCGCTTCAGCGACGTTAATGGTTTGTGCCGGCAATATTGCATATTCGAGTGTGTTCTTGGTCAGATTCCACCAAGGGATGCGCACTTCAGGAATCACAAAACGACCACTTTGGGTAGGCACGATGGCTAATGACTGCTGCGCTGAGCCTTGAATGCCTTGGTTATCTGATTGGTCATTGTATTCAGATTGATCTGGATAATATTTAAGACCATCAACAATAGGCAGGGCAATGCTGGGCAATTGGCTGCCAGATAAGCCGTGGGCTTTTATTAGGATGGTGCGGGTCACGGGCTCGCCGACTTGCCACTCATTATTGGGTTTACTCCAGCGGTCTTCCACAACCACTTCGTTGCTGGGTAACCAAGGTGCTTGTGGATAGCTAGCAGGTCTTGTTTTTACTTCGATGCGAGTTGGCTTTGCAATAACCGATACGGGTCTTCCGCGGCTCCAGCGATTATAAGAATTCACGACGTTGGCGCTGAATTTTTGTCCAGGAATCACCAGCTCACCACTTTCTTCGGCAAAGATTGCATAGCGACGCTCATAAACCCCCATGCGTTGTCCGCTGACGGTTGTTGTGTATTGACGCACTTCTCCTAAAGGAATGACCAAAGCGTCAGTTACTTTTAATTCTGAGAGCGTTGCGTCTTCATGATTGACGGTATAATACAGCTTTTCGGTATATAAAATTTGCCCTTGAACGTATGTACTTTTAGTATCGATGTCGATATCAAAGAAAAACTCTTTAGCGATTTGTTCTTTGACTGAGTCGGGTAGGGTATTGACCGATACTTTGATTTTTTGACTTTTTTGTCCTTTAAATTCAATCTCGGGAATGATTAATTTTCCAGTTTTTAATGGCGACAGTAACAGTGTCCATTCGGTGTATGAAACGGTTTTACCATTCATTGAGCGAAATTGATTCGATCGCTGTTGATTGATTATGCGAAAATCTTTTTTCAACTCGGTTAAGTCAGGCTGCCCAAAACCCACTTGTTCGTCATAGCGTAAAAATAAACGAAAGCTGTCATTTTCGGTAATTTCTTTTCGATCGACATTGGCCGTTAGCGTTGCAGCGCTTGCATTACTGACAATAGCCAACAATCCTATTGTTGTAATAATAGAAAAAAGTAAGGATGTTAGCGTACTTCTTAGTCTAAGACGTTTTACCATGCGACTTCTCCTTCGTCTTGATGTTCACGTTGTTTGTATTGATATAAAAATTTTCGTTTTAACAAGCCACCGGGATCATCAGGGATGCGGTTTAGCCATTGTTCTAATGCTTGTTTTTCTTCTGTTGATAATTCATCGGTCGGCTTTGTTATTGGCTTCTGTTCTTGTTGCTCGCCTTGCTCATTTTCGTCTGCTGATTTTTTTTCTGCTGCTTTTTCTTGAGCGTCTTTTTCTTCAGATTGTTGCTCATCTGATGGCTGCTTATCAGACGGTGATTCATCTGAATCTTGCTCATTTTTTTTCTGCTCAGATTTTTCTTGCTCAGATTTTTCTTGCTCAGAATCGCTTTGCTGATCTGAATCACTATTATCATTAGACTTTTCATCATTAGTATCTTGGTCTTTCTGATCGTCGCTATCGTTTTGATCTTGCGGCTCTTGTTTTTCTTTTTCTTGTTGCTCTAATAGTTGTTCAATAAGGTCTTTATTAAACTCAGCATCTTCAAATTCAGTATTTAATGTCAATGCTTGTTCGTAGGCTTTAATGGCCTTTTTAAGTTCGCCACTTTGAGCGAGAGCGTTGGCGCGATTAAAATAATTTTCAGCTTGTTGATCTGCTGATGCTTCTGGATCAATCGTGAAATGTTCCGCTGCTTTTCCATATTCTCCAGCGCGGTAATAGCTACTGGCTTTCCAATTAGGATCTTCAAACAGTTCCGCCGCTTTTGCCGGGTCTTGCTCGAATACTTTTTGTCCTTGCTGGTCTTTTGTCTGCCAAGCATCATCCCAAACGTCGGCATAGCTATTGTCAGGTTGGAGAAAAATAATAAAGACTAAAGAAAGCATCCAGCCACGGCGAAATGACAAGGCCGCAATAATCACAATAATCAAAATGAGCCAATAACCTTGGTCCGCCCAAAGATCGAATTGGCGCTCGAGTATCTTATTATTGCTGTGAGTATCATTTTCATAAATACCGTTAATGTTTAATAAATACTGCCAGTCGCGATCATCAAAACTCATTTGATGCCAGCGAATGTCTAGTTCACTAGCGAGTAATTTGATGGTGCTAAGATCCAGTTTTGGTAAGACAATGTTGCCCGCTTGGTCGCGTTTAAAACCTTCGCCTTGCATAGCAATAGGGGCACCTTGTTCGGTTCCTAAGGTGAGTACAGAAAGTTGCTGCTGGTCACGGCCTAAGGCTTTTTTAATGCGCTGAATGTCTTTTTTCTGAATGCCGTCGGTTACCAGCAAATAATTTGCTTGAGATATTCCTGCATCTTTAATTAATTTTTTGGCGAGTAATAGCGCTTTATCGGGTCGGCTGCCCATGGCTGGCATGATGAAAGGAGAGAGGGCAGGAACCAAATTTATAGCCGTATCGGTATCATCGGTTAGTGGTGTTACGGTATAAGCGTCGCCTGCATAAACCACTAATGCGGTTAAGCCTTCGGTGCGTTGCTTAAGAATATCAATCACTTTTTGCTGCGCACGGGTTGCTCGATCTGGGCTGACATCTTGTGCGGCCATTGATAGCGACATATCTAATACGATCACAAGAGCATCGTCTTTCTTTTGCACGGGCTGGGGCAGCTGCTGCCACGTTGGGCCTGTTAATGCAATGCAGGTAATGATCCAGGCAAATAGAATAAACCACAGCGGCCAGCGCGATTGCTCGCTGGGCATTTGGTCTAATACGTGAGGCATCAGTGCTTTGTCGATGATGCCATGCCAGCGAGCAGAGGCGAGTCGGCGCTTTAATAAAAAAGAAAATAAAATAATGGCAGGTATTAACGCAAGCAGCCAAGCCGGACGCAGTAAATGAAATTGAGAGAAGAATAATTCCATGGTTATAATTTTCTCGTTTTAGTTTTTACGAAATGGTTTAAATGGCGAAATAATCCAATGGCTTGCAGTGCCATTAAAAAACTGATCAGTAGGGCAGCGGCGAGTGGCCAAAAATAGACGTTAATTTGCGGTCGAAAAATTTCAGGATCTTTCTCTGTTGGCTCTAATTGATCAATCATGTCGTATATTTGTTCTAGTTCTTCGCTGTCTCTGGCGCGGAAATAATGGCCGCCCGTAATTTCAGCTATTTGTTGTAAGCTTTTTTCATCCAAGTCGCGCGATGGATTAACTTGTCGACTGCCAAAGAAACTCGATACTTTCATTGAGTCTGCTCCTAGGCCGATGGTGTAAATTTTTACATGGCTCTGTTGTGCCAGTTCCGCGGCTTTTAATGGCTCGACTTCTCCTGCGGTATTTGCGCCATCGGTTAATAAAATAACAACGCGGCTTTGCTCGGGGTGTGATTGAAGGCGCTTAATCGTTAGGCCAATAGCATCACCAATGGCGGTTTGCTTTCCTGCAAGTCCGATTTGAGCTTCGTTCATTAATGTTTGAACTGTTTGCCAATCAAAGGTTAAAGGCGATTGTAAATACGCTTGGCTGCCAAATAAAACCAAACCAATGCGATCACCTTGGCGCTCACTAATAAAATCGTTGAGGACATTCTTAACGGTAGAAAGACGATTGACGGGACGACCTTTTAGCTGCATGTCTTCAATCGCCATGCTGCCGGATAAATCGATGGCAAGCATTAGGTCGCGTCCGGATGTCGGCAATTCAACGGTTTCCCCTAGAATGTGTGGGCGAGCCAGAGCCGTTAATAGTGCAAGCCAAAGCAGCGTCGGCAATATTAATGTCGGCCAAGTATTTTCCGTTTTAATATGTGCGCTATTGGTGGATGTTTCCCATAGCGATAGGCTGGGCACTTTAAGCGCGGCTTCTTGGCGTTTTACTTTGGGCAGTATCCAAAATATAAGCAAAGGAAGTGGTAATAGATAAAAAGCCCAAGGCCAATGCCAATCAATCATGTGAGCCTCCATTATGTGTAGTGTCTGGCACCCAGAACGATTCTCTTTGTTGAATGGGTTTGTTGTTTTTTAACCAATTGATGCAAGCAGAATACAAGGCATGAGCATCGTATTCGCAGTGTTGTTGATACAACCCTTGGCTAATGGCGTTAGCTAAGTCATCTTTAAAAAAGGTTTTTGGGCTGCGTCGATTTAAAAAACTCAACCAAATCTTGCCTGATAGGCCTGCGGCATGTGGATATTTTTCTAAGCAATAGCGTTTGAGTACTTGATTGCTTTGTTGCAAAAAAACTTGCTTGTCTTTGTGTTCTTTAAAATCGTTGTATTGACGTTTGAGCAGCCATAATGCAGCTTTTTTTGTTTGGTTTTTTTTACGATCTTGCTGCCAGAAAATGATGCCGGCAATGATCGCCAATATAAAAAAGGCAAGTAATAGCCACCAGCCTATCGCCATTGGCCATTCAGGAATTGGATTGGGTAAATGTATGTCTTTGAGTTGTGACAAATCTGGTGCTGGGTTTTGCATTGTTAACGGCCCTTATCTTATAGCAACTTGTTCATCGCCGTTTGGCTTAAACCTAAGCCAGAGCGTAAGTCGGATATGACGTCCCCTTTGGCTTGCAAATTGATCAGCGGAATGCCGAGTTTTAATGTTTTTTGTTTTAACTCTTGTATGCGCTGCTGGAATGCTTGCTGATGTGCAATGCCTTGAGACTTTGAATAACATTCTAATTGCATGCGCTGCTGACCATCGGTGAGTGGATAGCTGCCCAGTGGTAATATATTTTCTTCAAAGGCATCAAATATATTCAGTGCTACCACATCGTTACTTTTACTGATTTTATGCAGTTGACGTTCGCAGTCTTGATCAAAGCCTTGCCAGTCTGAAATAAAATAAACGGTGCTGCCTGGGCGAGTTATTTGACGCACATGGCGACACATTTCTGCTAAGCGGCTGCTCGGCTTCGTGGTGTTTATGGGCGTTTGTTGTTGATTGAACTCAGCCAGTTCATGCAGCACATGCATCACTTGTTTACGTCCTGGCTTTGGGCGGATGTCTATTTCGCGATTATTATCAAATAATAACGCACCAATACGGTCGCCATTATTTAAGGCAGACCATGCAAATAAACTGGCAATGTCGGCTGCCAAAACCGATTTAAACGCATATTGGGTTCCGAAGAACATGCTTGAGCGCAAATCACATACGATCATGATAGGGCGTTCACGTTCTTCACGGAAAACTTTGATATGAGGCTTTTGATTGCGTGCGGTTACTCGCCAATCCATTGCCCGAATATCATCACCTGGTTGATAGCTACGAACTTCCGAAAAGTCGACGCCACGCCCTCGTAAATTAGAGGTGTGTATTCCCGCTAATTCGTTAAGAACCTTCTTTTGCTTATGAATAGGCAAAAGATTGGCGAGTTTGCGCATGGTTACCAAGTTATCGGTTGTAATCTCAGCCCCGGTTGATAACCCTTGAGGCTGATTTTTTGTGCTTGTCTGCGTACGAGCCTGTGCCATTATCCTTATCCTTTTAAATATCAGCGCTTAGGATAAAGGGACGCGACGGATTAATTCATTAATGACTTTATCTGTCGTCATGCCGCTGGCTTCTGCTTCGAAGCTTAATAATATACGGTGGCGTAAAACGTCGTGAGCAATGGCTTGAACATCATCTGGGCTCACAAAATCACGGTCGTTTAGCCATGCATGAGCACGAGCGCAGCGCTCTAAAGCAATGGTGCCACGAGGGCTTGCGCCATAATCAATCCAGTTCGCAATGTCTTCACCATAATGCTTAGGTTCGCGCGTAGCCATTACCAATTGAACGATGTACTTTTCGACAGATTCGCTTAAATGCAAATTAAGGGTTTCTTGGCGTGCGGCAAAGATATCTGCTTGAGTCATGGTTTCACCCATTTCAGGTGCTTGATCCATCGCTTCGCCACGGACTAAACGTAGGATTTTTTGCTCCGCTTCGGCATCGGGGTAACCAATGACGACATGCATCAAAAAACGGTCGAGCTGCGCTTCCGGTAACGGGTAGGTGCCTTCTTGTTCAATTGGGTTTTGAGTCGCCATGACTAAAAATAATTTTTCGAGAGGCATTGTATTGCCCCCTACGGAAACTTGACGCTCAGCCATGGCTTCTAATAAAGCACTTTGTACTTTTGCTGGGGCGCGGTTGATTTCATCCGCTAAAATTAAGTTGTGAAAAATAGGACCTTGTTGGAATTTAAAGGTGCCTTCTTCTGGACGGTAAATTTCAGTACCCGTTATATCGCCAGGTAATAAATCAGGGGTGAATTGTATGCGTTTGAAATCCCCTTCAATGTGGTCGGCCAAAGCATTAATCGCTTTGGTTTTTGCAAGACCCGGTGCGCCTTCTACTAATAAGTGGCCATCGGCCAGTAATGCGATCAATAAACGGTCAATTAGATGGTGTTGGCCAATAATATTGGCGCTCAATGCTTGTTTTAGCTGTTTGAATCCCTGCTGCATCTTGCTACTCACTCTCTATTCGGTGTAATTATTTGATTTAATAAGGATTTTATTGAATGAAGCGCTTACGTCAATGCTTAAGATGAGCAATTTTAGGAAAAGTTCTTAGCCTCACACTACTTTACACAGCTTTGAAGGAGCCCGTGTGACAATTTGTCTAGATAGTTAATAGACTTTTTATAAGTTAGGGCAAATGTTATTAGAAAAAATTGGTCTAATATATAAAGTAAGGAACATTCTATATCAATGAGTAGGAACTGCTGAGTATGAGCCAGAGCAAAACAAAAACTAAGCCAGATTTAACCGCACTGTATCGCTTGATTGATGAAAGAAATGAAAAGGGGCAAGCGGAGCGAATTAAATTATTTGCCAAGCTTTATTATGCCGATGCTCCGGTTGATGATTTAAATGCTCGTAATCCTGAAGATCTGTATGGTGCGACAGTATCGTGTTGGCTATTTATTCAAAAGAACAACATTGAACAGCCGAAGGTTCGCGTCTTCAATCCAGATTTTGAAACCCATGGCTGGCAATCGACGCATACCGTTATTGAAGTGCTAGCAAAGGAAATGCCTTTTTTAATTGACTCTGTTCGCCTTGAAATTAATCGCCGTCAGATATCCATTCATTCGATTAATGCTTGTGTGGCGCACCTAGAGCGTGATGCCCAGCATAAGAAGAAGACCAGCTCTCCCATATTTGAGCCTTCTGAAAATAGCCAAGCCGAAGCCATTATTTACATGGAAGTTGATCGACATACTGACGCCGACATGCTGGATGACTTATCAAATACCTTGGTAGGTATTTTGAATGAAGTTTCGCATTGCGTTGAAGATTTTCCTAAGCTGACCGAAAAGGTGGAGAAAATTGCTGAGGAATTGACCCATTTACCCTGTGATAAACCGAAGAAAGAAATTAAAGAAGCTCAAGATTTTCTATCTTGGTTGAATAATAGGCATTTCACCTTTTTAGGTTGCGATGAATTCACGATTGAAAAAGAAGGTGATAAAACCTTTCTTGTGCGTGATGAAAGCTTTGACTTGGGGATTTTTCGCTTTAATAACGCCTCCAATAATCGCAGTGTTTTAGAAGAATTACCCGCAGAAATACAAGGCTTTGTTTTAAACTCAGAAATTGTTAATTTCTTTAAATCGGGCAATCGCAGTCGGGTTCATCGACCTGCTTACCCTGATTACATTGTCATTAAACGATTCAACGATAAAGGCGAAGTCATTGGTGGCATTCGCTTTATGGGGCTTTATACGTCCATTGTCTATATCGAAAGCCCTGACAATATTCCTTTAATACGTCAGAAGTTACGCCAAGTACGTAAGTTCGCTAGCTTTGGCAAAGGCAGCCATAGCGAAAAAGAGATGAATCGAATTTTAGAATCTTATCCTCGTGATGAGTTGATTCAATCCAGTTCTGAGCAAGTATATAAAACCGTCTTGGGTATTTTGAATATTCAAGAGCGTCGTCAAACCCGTGCTTTTTTACGCAAAGGAACCTACGGCAAGTTTTTGTATTGCATGGTTTATACCCCAAGGGATATTTACAATACTGAGCTGCGAACCAAAATTCAGCGCGTTTTAGAGGAAGCCTGCGATCCTGATTTTGTTGAATTCAATACCAGTTTTTCTGAGTCTATTTTAGCGCGAACCCATTTTATTTTACGGTTAAAAAATAATGACAGCTGCGAGGTTGATCATGACGAAATAGAACGAAAAATTCAGCTCGTTGCGCGCAGTTGGGGGGATGATTTGCATGCTTCGCTATTAGAGCAGGTAGGTGAAGAAAAAGGCAATCGTTATCACCAGATGTATCGCGATGCTTTTCCTGCTGGCTATCGTGAAGATTTTGGCTCGAGAACCGCGGTGGCGGACATTCAGCATATTGAAGATTTAAGAGCAAACCCTGAGAAGGGCATTGCGATGAGTTTTTATCGTGAGCTGGAAGAGGGAGCGAACCAGTTACGCTTTAAGTTATTTAATATTGATCATGTATTGCCCTTATCTGATGTATTGCCTATTTTAGAAAACCTAGGTTTGCGGGTGATTGGCGAGCATCCTTATGGATTGCAGTTTGCTGATGGGGGTCGAGTTTGGATTCATAATTTTTTATTGGAATATACGTTAGCCGAACGCATTGATATGCAGACGGTTAAAGGCTTATTCCAAGATACCTTCAAAAATATATGGCATGAGAATGCTGAAAGTGATGCTTTTAATAAATTAGTATTGGGTTCTGAAATTGGCTGGCGTCAAATTGCTATGTTGCGTGGTTATGCGCGCTATATGAAGCAAATACGATTCGGCATCAGTGAATTTTCTATTGCAGCGACTTTATGTCGTTATATTGATATTAGCCGATTGCTGGTAAGGGCTTTCGAGGTGCGATTTGGTTTGCATCCTGATTGGACGTTAGAGCATCGCAGTATTGCGTTCTCTCAAGTCGAAAAAGAAATTATGGAAGCGCTCGATGGGGTCGAACAACTAAATGAAGATCGCATTGTTCGTCGTTATTTAGAGCTGATTAAGGCAACCCTACGAACTAATTTCTATCAGTGCAATAGTGATGGCTGTGCGAAAGATTACATCTCGTTCAAAATGAACCCGCATCAAATTAGTGATATGCCTTTGCCAAGGCCGATGTTTGAGATCTTTGTGTATTCGCCAAAAGTTGAAGGTGTTCACCTACGAGGAGGCAAGGTAGCGCGAGGTGGTTTGCGCTGGTCAGATCGTGGTGAAGATTTCCGTACGGAAGTATTAGGCTTGGTCAAAGCGCAGCAGGTTAAAAATGCCGTCATCGTTCCGGTAGGGGCTAAAGGTGGTTTTGTTGCTAAGAACTTGAAACCTGAAATGTCTCGTGATGAATGGCTAGAAGAAGGCATTGCTTGTTATAAAACCTTCATTAGTTCATTGCTGGATGTCACGGACAACTTGGTTGATGGAAAAGTCGTACCGCCTTTAGAGGTTGTTCGACATGATGACGATGACGTGTATTTGGTGGTCGCAGCCGACAAAGGAACGGCAACCTTTTCTGATATCTCGAATGGCATCGCAGTTGAGCGCGGCTTCTGGTTAGGGGATGCTTTTGCGTCCGGTGGCTCTATTGGTTATGACCACAAGAAAATGGGTATTACAGCTCGCGGTGCTTGGGTCTCCGTGCAGCGTCATTTCCGAGAGAAAGGCCTGAATGTTCAAGAGGAAGATTTCACGGTAGTCGGTATTGGTGATATGGCGGGGGATGTTTTTGGTAACGGTATGCTGTTATCGGAGCACATTCAATTAACGGCTGCGTTTAACCATATGCATATCTTTATCGATCCTAACCCTGATGCCGCGACAAGTTTTGTTGAGCGTAAGCGCTTATTTGAATTGCCTCGTTCCACTTGGGATGATTACAACAAATCTCTGATTTCTAAAGGCGGGGCTGTTTTTTCGCGCAGTGCTAAATCTATTAGGATTAGCCCTGAAATGAAGCGTCGTTTTGACATTCAACAAGATGTGCTAGCCCCGAATGATTTGATTAAGGCCTTATTGTTAGCCCCTGTGGATTTGATTTGGAATGGTGGCATCGGAACGTACATTAAAGGTAAGAACGAAACTCATGCCAATGTGGGTGATAAAGCGACGGATGCAGTGAGAATTAATGGCAACCAAGTGCGAGCGAAAGTGGTTGGGGAAGGCGGTAACTTAGGGATGACGCAGCTTGGGCGAATTGATTATGCGCTTGCTGGTGGTTCTTCTTATACAGACTTTATTGATAATGCCGGGGGAGTAGACTGCTCAGACCATGAAGTTAATATTAAAATCATGTTGAATGAGATTGTCGCCTCTGGTGATATGACACCCAAGCAGCGTAATCAATTATTTATGCAAATGACCGATGCTGTTTCGGCCTTGGTATTAAATAATAATTATCGACAGACTCAAGCAATTGCATTGGCGCATCATGAATGCAAAGAGCGTATGGATGAGTATGTTAATTTAATTCATGATTTCGAAGAGTCGGGCAAATTAAATCGAGCGCTGGAGTATTTACCGGATGAAGAAACCATTGCTGAGCGTAAATCTACTGGCAAAGGTTTAACTAAGCCCGAGCTGTCGATTTTAATTTCTTACGCTAAAGCCGATTTGAAAGAGCGCTTAAATTTAGAAGCCATAAGTCTAGATCCTTATTTGAGCAAAATTGTTGAAACCGCATTCCCGCAGAAATTGGTGGATGATTATAATGGCCCTGTGATGAACCATAAGTTGCGTTCTGAAATTGTGGCAACGCAGCTGGCGAACGATTTAGTTAATCATATGGGCATTACGTTTGTTAATCGCTTAGCGGAATCAACGGGGGCAACGGTTGTTGAGGTTGCCCGTGCGTATGTGGCCGCGCGCGATGTATTTGGCTTACATGATTTGTGGGCTAAAATTGAAGCGCTGGATTATCAGATTCCTGCCAAAGTTCAGGCCGATATGATGAGCCGTTTGATGCGTTTGGTGCGCCGAGCGAGTCGCTGGTTCTTGCGCAACCGTCGTACCGATATGGATGTGGCGGCAGAAGTTGATGCCTTTAAGTCGAGTGTGGATGCTGTTAGAAGTAACTTAGCTCAATGGTTGCAAGGATCGACCAAAGATACTTGGCAGGGCCGTTTTGATAATTATCTTGAGCAGGGTGTGCCAGAACATGTTTCGGCGTTGGCTGCAGGTACTAGCTCGTTATTTTCTGCGCTGGGTATTATAGAAGCTTCACAGCAGACTGAGCGTCCTCTCGAACGTGTTGCAGAAGCTTACTTCTGTGTGGGTGAATCGCTGTCGTTAAACTGGTTCTTAGAACAGATTAATAATCTAGAAGTAAACTCTCATTGGCAGGGCTTAGCCCGCGAAGCTTTCCGTGATGATATGGATTGGCAGCTAAGGTCATTAACGGTCTCAGTTTTAAGTGCTGAAGAGGGTGGCGATAAACCCATGCTTGAGTTGATGGAACAGTGGAAAACAGGGCATCCTCATCTGGTGAGTCGTTGGCAGCGCATGCTGGACGAGCTTCGAGCTTCGGATAAAGCAGAGTATGCGATGTATTCAGTTGCCTTGAGAGAGTTATTGGATCTTGCGCAAGCAAGTAAACATCTGTCTCAGGATTGTGGCTAGATCGCTATTAAAAGCAAAGCGCAGGCGGGTTTGTCTTTAACCGCATGCGCTTTTGTTCGATTTCAGGAAGGCACAAAAACTACAGCTGGCAAATCGCAATCTTAAGTGGTGGATTACCATCTGGGCTTGGGAAATCGGCATCCGGAAGTAGCATTTCAATACTTTTTAATGGGCGTCCGGCTTTTATTGCACAGCGTTTTAGCGACTCCAGCCATTCATCACGATCAACCTGCGCTACGTTATTGCAGCAAATCAATTGCCCGCCATCTTTTGTCGCTAACAAGCTTGGCTTGAACAGTGATTGATAATCACGGATTAAATCAACATTACCAAAAGCACTTTTCGCCCAGCGTGGCGGATCCAAAAATACTAGGTCAAATTGTTCAGGTGCGTGTTTGGGATACTTGGGGAGTTTTTTGCCACGACGAACGCTGATGGGCATGTTGGCAAACTGTTTAATCGCAGGAAATACATCCGATTGAATGAATTCAACCTGATTAAGCTGATTCAATTGTGCGTTTTCGATACCTACCGCTAACGATGATTCCGCAAAATCTACATTAACAACGCGCTTTGCGCCACCCACACCTGCTGCAATGCCGATTCCGCACGTATAAGAGAATAAATTCAGTACCGTTTTATCTTTGCAGTGTGCTTTCACATAGCGACGGCCTGCGCGTAAATCTAAGAATAGCCAAGGGTCTTGGCCTTGATGGCGACCTTGAATGCGATAATTAACCCCAAGCTCTACCGCTTCTACAGGCTGGCTATCAAGTGCATGAATTTCATCATTTTCGACCTGGATGCGCGAATTATCACGACTGCGATCGTTATAAACTAAATGCAAGTCTGGAAATAGATCTGAGGCAAACTCACGTACTTGAGCTAGCTCCTCTTCTGTAACCGCCTGGTGGAAGGTTTGTAGTATTAGCAAAGGGCCATAACGATCGAGCGTTGTGCCAGGTAAGCCTTCGTTGGTGCCGTGAAAAATACGGTAGCAGTTGGTATTTTCTTCCTGCCACTGCTGCTGTAAATCAGTGCGGGCTTGCCAAGCTTGGTTGAGTCGTGTTTTTAATTCATTCATAGCCCATTCTAACAGCTTAGCGCTGAAGCTTGAAGGCGTTGTGTATGTTGGCTATTATCCGGATTATGAAAGAAATTATAGTATCACTGCATATATCCCGAGAGGATTACCTCAGCTTTTATCAAGGGCAGGTACAAACGGTTGTAGCAACAGCGACCGATGGTCGGGTTGTGCGTTTTCCAGCGGTTATTTTAAAGAATGTTGTGGGTCATGAAGGCATTCATGGCACCTTTAAAATCCATTTTGATGCTAATAACAAATTTGATGGCATCGTACGTATTAAATAGTGCGTTTAAAATACCCCCTTTTGTCGTATAATGTGCGCGATTTTTTAGCGTGCGCGCAACTTTAAAACAGAATTCAAAAGGCGAAGATAATGTCAGGTCTCGATTGGTACGGTTTAGTACGAAAAGTAATGTTCAAAATGAGTGGCGAAACATCTCATGAACTTGGCCTTGATATGCTTGGCGCTGCAGAGCGTTTGTCTTTATTGTCTTATATTGCCCCTAAAATTCCTGATTGCCCTGTTGAAGTTATGGGGATTACGTATCCGAACCCGGTGGGTTTGGCCGCGGGCCTTGATAAGAATGGTGATTACATTGATGCGTTCGCGCGTTTAGGATTTGGTTCGATTGAGATTGGTACGATTACGCCTCGACCTCAGCCGGGTAACCCTAAGCCACGCTTATTTCGCATTGCTGAAAAGCAAGCGATCATTAATCGCATGGGTTTTAATAACAAAGGTGTTGATCACCTTGTTGAACAGGTTAAAAAAGCCAAATTTAAAGGCGTTTTGGGTATTAATATCGGTAAGAATTTCGATACGCCTGTTGAAAATGCGGTTGATGATTATTTGATTTGTTTGAATAAAGTGTATCAATACGCAACCTACGTGACGGTAAACATCTCTTCTCCAAATACACAAGGACTGCGTGACTTACAGTTTGGCGATACGCTGGATGAGTTGCTAGCGCCGATTAAAGCGCGTCAGCTAGAGTTGGCGGAAGAATTTGGCTATAAACCAGTATTGGTTAAGATCGCTCCTGACATGGATGAAGAGAACGTTGCGTTGGTTGCAGAAACACTGATCAAAAATAACATTGATGGTGTTATCGCAACCAATACGACTCTCTCTCGCGAAGGCGTAGAGGGCTGTAAGTTTGGTAATGAGGCGGGTGGGTTGAGTGGTGCCCCGCTTGAAGATTCTGCAACGGATACCGTAGAAGCTTTGGTGAAAGCCCTTGAGGGTAAATTACCGGTTGTCGGGGTGGGGGGTATTTTAGATGGCGCTGGGGCTGTTGAAAAAATCGATGCAGGCGCTCAGTTGGTGCAAATATACAGCGGTTTCATTTTCCGTGGTCCTGAATTGATTCGTGAAAGTGTGGACGCTATTGCTGCTCGTTTTGCGCGCAGTAAATAAACAGCATTTTCAGGTCCCATTTTCAGAAACTATGGTAAGTCAGGCTCGAGTAGACATTTGAGTAGGCAAAAGAAAGCCCAGATCTAAGCTGGGCTTTCTTTATTTTACCGTCTCCCTGAAGAGGAGATTTGAATGATGTTTCTGAATGCGTAAATTAAAGAGTCAGTTTGTGGATGCCAGAAACGCCCGTCATTCCGTCCCAGTTATCTGATCGACCTTCTCGCCAGCCAGACATCCATGATTCATGGGCTGAGCCTACGGGAGCTAAGTCTTTGGAGCGACGCTCGGCGCCAGCTAAATAACCGCGTGTAAAAGCGCGTTGCTGTTGGTCACGTTTCTGTTTCTTCATAGAGTATCCTCACTCAAAATATTAAACAGTAAGCCTGCTAAGCTGAAAGTTATTGGAACATTCAGCAAACCTACGCAGGATTAGGTCAGACATTAAGAATGTGCACTCATGTTCTTAATGCCATGACATGTTGTACCGCGTTAATGGCTAGGCTGTTAACGATTATTTTTTTCTATTAAAACTGATTTTTAAAACAATCGGTTCTTTGACATATTAGGTGTGCAGAGCATGCAAGAATTAACAATGGGTCAGCCGCGCGAAATATTTGCCGTATGCCCAAAAGGCGTTGAGCAACTTTTAGCCGATGAAATCAGGCAGTTAGGCGGCGAGGTGATTAAAGAAAGTCACCTGGGTGTGAGCTGGTTAGGTGATTTGGAGCTAGCGTATCGCTTTTGCTTATGGACCAGGCTCGCCACCCGTTTATTACTCCCCCTGAAAGAATGTCAGGTGGACGATGTGGACCAAATGTATCAAGTGGCGTACGACATCCCTTGGTCTGAACTTTTTACCGTTGATAAAAGTATTCGTATTGATTTTCATGGCAAATCTGAGTTTGTTAATAATACTCAGTTTGGTGGCCAGAAAATTAAAGATGCTATTTGTGATCGTTTCCGCGCCGATGTGGGTGCACGTCCCAATGTTGATAAAGAAGCCGATGTAAAGATTGAGGTGCAGCTGCGTCATGGTCGCATTACGATCAGCCTGAATATTGCAGGGGATAGCTTGCACAAACGTGGCTATCGCTTAATACCGGGTCAGGCACCGTTAAAAGAAAACTTGGCGGCGGCTTTATTGATTCGTGCGGGCTGGCCAGCACGCGCGGCATTGGGTGAAAATTTACTTGATCCTATGTGTGGCTCGGGTACGTTATTGATTGAAGGCTTGATGATGGCGGCAGATATTGCGCCGGGTTTAAACCGCCAAGTGCAGGGTTTTGAAGCGCTTAAAATGCATGACCGCACAGTCTGGCAAACCATTGTTAGTGAAGCGCGACAGCGTCGCACCGACGGTTTAGCCAAGCTTGAAAGTCAGTTCTTTGGTTATGACAGTAATCCTGATCAGATTGAAGCGACACTATCGAACTTCTCTCGTGCGGGCACTGGCGATGAAGTACTGGATGAAAATGTTCAGATTCACTCGAAGCCGTTCCAAGAATTATGGTTGCGTGAGAAGGCGATTAAAAAGGGCGGTTTGATTATCTGTAACCCGCCTTATGGTGAACGTTTGAGTGAATTGCCTCAGCTTTCTCCGCTGTATAACGAATTGAATGAAGTAACGCGTGCCAATCTTCCTGAGTGGGGAATGGCGATGATTACGGGTAATGTGGATTTAGCGCGAAATATCCGTCGTCCATTGCATAAAAAGTACGCGCTCTATAATGGTGCAATTCCGTGTACTTTCTTGGTTTTCAATGCTTGCGATGCGCGTTCGATGGTCGAGTTGACCAGTGCTATTCGTGGCCCAGTTGAAGCCTTCGCGAACCGTTTAAAGAAAAATCTTAAGCCTCTAAAAAAATGGGCTAAGCGCGAAAATATTAACTGTTACCGTATTTATGATGCCGATTTGCCAGAGTATTCGGTTGCTATCGATATGTATAACGACTGCTTGCACGTACAAGAATACGTAGCGCCAAAGACCATTGATCCTAATAAGGCTGAACGTCGCATCTTGGATCTACTCGCCGTATTACCAGAAGTTACGGGTATTGCTGCGGATAATATTGTGCTGAAGCGCCGTGAGCGTCAGTCGGGTAAAAAACAGTATCAGCGCCGTGGTGATTTTCAGCAAGAGGCGGAAGCGCGTCGCATGGAAGTGATTGAAGGTAATGCCAAGATCTGGGTGAACCTGCATGATTATTTGGATACGGGTTTGTTCTTGGATCATCGTCCTACGCGTATGAATATTGCTTCTATTGCTAAAGGTCAGCGTTTCTTAAACCTTTTCTGCTATACCGCAACGGCCAGTGTGCATGCCGCGGTTGCTGGGGCGAAAACGACAACGTCGGTTGATTTATCTAAAACCTATCTTGCATGGGCAGAAGACAACTTTCGTTTGAATGGTTTCCTAAAGAATACGGCGCAAGGCAATCAAGGCAAGGTGGCTGCTATGCCTTCGTCCAGCGATAATAAAACTAAGGGCAGTACTCGTGGTGTGAGTAATCCTTGGGGTCAGTCGCAAGCAGAGAAAAAAGATGAGAAGCATCAGTTTATTGAGGCCGATTGTCGCGAGTGGTTGCAAACGATTCAAGGTCAATCGGAAGAAGAAAAGTACGATCTGATCTTTATGGACCCACCAACGTTCTCTAATTCGAAAAAGATGGAAGGTGTGTTGGATATTCAGCGAGATCATGTTGAATTGATTGAGTTGGCGATGGCACGCTTAACAAAACACGGTTTATTGATCTTCTCAAACAACTTGCGCAAGTTCGATATGGATGAGAGTGCACTAAAACAGTTCACTGTTGAGAATGTAAGCTCCAAATCAGTGCCTAATGATTATGCACGTCGTGCAAATATCCACCATTGTTTTGAGATACGTCATGCTAAGAAAAAATAAAGCCTCCTTGTAGGGCGCTTTATTTCAGTTGATGCACACTAATGAAGCGCTTTTTTATGGCTTATTTTGCCAATCTCGACAAATTGGTATGATATCTGCTTTAGTCTAGAAAAAATAAAATGCCCAACGATATTGCTTGGGCATTTTTTTAAAGATTGTAATAAAAAAGGGCCTTATCGTGGCAGCTGAAAATATAGCAAGTGTATCAAGCGCAGTAGAAACTTTGGTTCAAAGCTCTAATACGATGTTCATCTTATTGGGTGCGGTGATGGTATTGGCCATGCACGCAGGTTTTGCTTTTTTAGAAGTGGGTACTGTTCGTCATAAAAACCAAGTGAATGCTTTGGTTAAGATTTTGACCGATTTTGGAATTTCGACGATTGCTTATTTCTTTGTTGGTTATCAAATCGCTTATGGGATGGACTTTTTTGTCGGCGCGAACGAGCTGGTCGCAAGCAATGGCTATGAGCTGGTTAAGTTTTTCTTCTTATTAACGTTCGCAGCAGCAATTCCTGCCATTGTCTCGGGCGGTGTTGCAGAGCGTGCGAAGTTCTATCCTATGCTGATCGCATCCTCTTTCATTGTGGCTCTTGTATATCCTTTCTTTGAAGGAATTATCTGGAACAGCAATACCGTTCTTGGATTTAACTTTCAGGGTTGGTTAGAGGCAACGTTCGGTGCGAGTTTTCATGATTTTGCCGGCTCAATTGTCGTTCACGGGGTTGGTGGCTGGATCGGGTTTGCAGCAATTCTGGTACTCGGTTCTCGTAAAGGTCGCTATCGTGATGGTCGTGTTGTTGCTTTTGCACCTTCAAATATTCCGTTTCTTGCTTTGGGTGCGTGGATTCTAGCCGTTGGCTGGTTTGGCTTTAATGTGATGTCAGCTCAAACGATTAATGGTATTTCTGGTTTGGTTGCCGTGAACAGTTTAATGGCAATGGTAGGTGGTACGATTTCAGCCATGGTGGTTGGTAAGAAAGATCCTGGTTTCATTCATAACGGCCCATTGGCGGGTTTGGTAGCGGTTTGTGCTGGTTCAGATGTAATGCACCCAATTGGTTCATTGATCGTTGGTGCCATTGCGGGCGGTTTGTTCGTTTTCGCCTTTATGTATGTGCAAAATAAATTTCCTAAATTTGATGATGTATTAGGTGTTTGGCCTCTTCACGGTTTATGCGGTTTGTGGGGTGGTATTGCAGCGGGTATCTTTGGTCTAGAGGCATTTGGCGGTATGGGTGGTGTTAGTTTTATGTCGCAACTCATCGGTTCATTGGCAGGGGTAGCGATTGCTGTTATAGGCGGTTTCTTAGTATACGGAACCATTGATAAGCTGGTGGGCATTCGTTTAGATGAAGAATCTGAATACAACGGCGCTGATTTATCGATTCATAAAATTGGGGCTAATTCTTATGATTAACATTTGAATGAATCGTAGATAAGGGCGCTATTTATTCAATAACGTAACCCTAAATAAAAGGTCAGCTTATGCTGGCCTTTTTTGTTTGTGGGTGTGCTGAGCAATAATAATAAAGTAGGGTTTATAGATATTTTTAGTATTAGTCAGGGAAATCCTCATATCATCGCCTATCGTTAGTTGGAGCCTATTAATTTTAAGGAATTAAACAATGCCTGCTTCGTACTTAACCTTTCTTGCTTTTTGGCTAATAGCCTTACAAAGCCTAGCCGCTAGCGCAGGAGTCCCTGTGATTACTGGCCTTAATAATCTTACGGTTGACGAGCAGGACCCTGCCATAATCATTGATGTCGATATCGGAACTACGGGAGGAGGGGCCTATAGTGATGGCTCTATTACATTCTCGTTAGCCGATGCGGTTGCGAGTGATACCTTAGCACTATCGAGTGATAGTGATGTGGATGCTGCTGGTGCAATCTCTGTGACTGATGGTGATGTTTATCTAGGTAATGGTGCTGGGCGTGATCGCATAGGGTCAGTGGATAGTACGAATAATGGTCAAAATGGAGCGCCGCTAAGCGTTTTATTTTCGAGCCCTTTGGTTAATGGAAATTTTGAGACCGGTGATGTTACGGGCTGGACTGTTTATGAAGAACAGTATCCCAATGACGCTGATATCAATGGTGATAGTATTCCTTGGGTGCAAACTTCTCCCGCAAATAGTGGTACTGGCACAGTATTACTTGCGACAACCACATCGGCTACTTATACGGTCCAAGCGGTCACTAGTCCTGTGAGCCAAGGAACCTATGCCATGCAACTGCTCATTAGCGGAGGCATATCTTGTACTGCACCAAGATCAGGTCAAAATCCTGATGGTTATTGCTCTACCCATGGCCCGTATGCTGATAGTACCGCGTTTGAGGCATTTAATGGCGATCAGATTTTTGTTGAGTGGTCAGCCCAAAATGGTGGTGATTGGTATGAGGTGTTTGGTTTTTTAATTGGTAATGGCCCTGATGATGTTTTTAATACCGCTGATGATACAGAAACGTTATTGTTTTCTCAGCGAGGTGATACGCGTGTTTATACACCCAGTAATGCGACAATTACGGTCACTGACACGTATAAATTTCGTTTTGTATCAGGTACTTATGATGCTAGTGGTGGTCTTGGGGTAGGGGCGAGTTTATACGTTGATGGTGTACGTTTGGTCGGAGGTACCGCCGTTGCTGATAGTGCGGTTCAGAGCATTGCGCGCTTAGTGACTTTCCATAATAGCTCGGATACGCCACCTGAAGATCCACGCGTATTAACCGTCAAGGCAATCGCTCAAGATGGCAGTGAAGGCAGCGCAACGGCGAATATTACGATTAATCCCATTAATGATGAGCCAGAGATTACTTCGCATGGAGGAGGAGGCGTCGCGGCGGCTGAACTGCCGCAAAGCTTGTCGGTACTTACCTCGATTATAGCGACCGATCCTGACACTTCTAATCTGGTCTATTCGTTGATTGGTGGTGCTGATGCGAATAAATTTTCTATTGATGCTGCTACTGGCGAAATGCGTTTTGTTTCACCTGCAAGCAATACTCCTGTGCCTCGTACTTATGTTGTTCAGGTACAAGTTTCGGATGGTGAATTTTCGACAACGCAAATGTTAACCATTACTTTGGTTGATGCAGCGCCTGTGGTGACTGCCCCTGTCGATTTAACGGTGAATGCTAAAGGGCTGCTGACTCGAGTCGACTTGAGCGGCGCTTCTGTGACGGATATTACCGATGGCGTCATCAAGGCAATACCCAATAAACCAGGTCCATTCGCTCCTGGTACGCATACTATTTTATGGCAATCTACAGACAGTGTGGGCAATGTTGGGCAGGCAACTCAAATTCTTAAAGTACGCCCGCTGGCTAATTTTGCCCGCGACCAAGTGATTGATGACAAGGGTGCTCCGCAGGTTGTGGTAAAGCCTTTCTTAATGGGACTGCCGCAGATTACCCGGTTACCATCCCGTATACAGTGAGTGGAACGGCTGAGAATCCTAGCGATCATAATCTTGCTGGCGGTGAAATTGAAATCGCTAGCGGTCGTTCAGGCCGTGTTACTTTTAATGTGGTTGATGATGGTGCTGGGGATGATGGAGAAACCATTATCTTAAGTATGGGAACGTTGACGAATGCCGCAGTTGGAGCATTGAATGAGCACATCATTACGTTGTCTGAAGTAAATGAAGCGCCACGAGTAACGTTAACTTTGAATCAAAATGGGCTAGCAGCTAACAGTATTGCAGTTATTGGTAATGGCAATATTGTTGCTACCGCAACGGTGAGTGACCCTAATACAGGTGATACGCATAGTTTTGATTGGGCGGGGACGAATGCGGCGCTTTTAGATACGGATTCTGCAGCCGGTACATTTAC
>Ga0193963_1000420_pt1 | contig 22480 bp, 17 predicted proteins | sample FB_6_MG_FD_140359 | JGI IMG/M metagenome (GOLD analysis project Ga0193963, IMG submission 140359) | Microbial mat bacterial communities from the Broadkill River, Lewes, Delaware, United States - FB_6_MG | ecosystem: Environmental > Aquatic > Freshwater > River > Microbial mats | place: USA...
ACAGTATTTTACTGTGTGTGACAGATGGGCATTTTTCAATTAAAAAAAGGCAATTTTATTGCAATTAGCAATATCTCAACCTCAACTAAAGAGTAATAATTGCGACCCATCGGTTGAACCCGTCACTGCCCTTACCTATTAGTGTTAATTTTTTGCACTATTCCCACTAACTGTGTCCAGTTACATAGCGATACACTTCCTTACAACCATTACAATGTAAATTATATATAGTGATTTAAGATACGAAACAACAAGAGAATAACAGAGGAATAATATGAAACTATACAACAAAATAGGTATTGTAAGTGTAATACTTGGAACGCTTGTATTATCAGCATGTGGCGGTAGTGATTATACTGTGGGTGTGACCACCATGGTTTTCTCCGATAACGAAATAGCACAAAAAGTCTCTGCTGATATGCAGGCATTGTTAAAAGTGGAAGAAAATGGCAGTCGAGATTTAATGGTAAAAATCTGGTACCCAAGCGAGCCATTACCTGATGAAGAATCGCGACGTCACTATGGTTACCATACTGAAAATAATGATTTTGCAATCGACCCTGAAACCGGCAGTGAAATACTTAACTTTCTGAGGGCAAATAAACAACAGAGCCAATCTTATCAACATGCACAGCCTTTGGGTAACAGTGCCTTCCCCGTTATTTTTTACTCTCATGGTTACGGTGGCCTGATCGAAGAGAATGAACCCTACTATGAAGCCTTAGTAAAAAAGGGCTATATTGTCGTTTCAATTGGCCATACGGGAGAAGCCAGTTTAGTCACATTGAAAAATGCTGAAACGATTACCTTTAGCGAAGACTTTTCAGAAGATGCTTTTGGGCGAGAGCTACCTATCGAGGCGCAAGATCCAACATTAGCCTTTACACAACAGGACGCATTAGCATTGTCAGATATTCCACTAGGTGAACAACTCCCGAGTGATTTATTACAACGATATCATTATAGTACCGCACAGATAGGTATAGGTAATCAAGAGCACCTTAACCTATGGGTGCTAGATACCCACTTTGTGCTGTCTCAATTAGAGAAAATCAACCAAGGCCATATTGTTAGCCCTCTTAAAGGTCTATTTGACTTGAGTCGTATTGGCGCGGTTGGGCATTCGTATGGCGGTGCCACCGCAAGGCGCTTTTGTAACGAAGAACCACGTTGTTTTGCTTCGATTAATATGGACGGCAGCAGTTTTGCACTGTTTAATGAGCAAATACTCGCCCCTCACTTACAGTATTCTAGTGATATTAACGCCGTCATTGCCGAAGAAATCAGAGATGGTGAAGAGATAAATGATATTGAAGAAACACGACAAAGGCTTTCAATCGAAAAGCAAAATGATAATCACGCCACCATCAATGCAACCCAGACAGATAACGGGATCACAGACCTTTATTTAGTCACCCTGCAATCAATAGCTCATCTAGACTTTACCGGCAGTTGGGTAGATATTCACGACTTTGGCCTAGGTAAACAAGTCTGGCACCCTATTATTGAATCGACATCAGTAGACTTCTTTGATACCTATTTAAAATCGGGTATTTCTCAACTATTTCTTTGCGATATGCTAAATCACAATAAAAACATTACTGTAGACTTTATCAATAACTGTAATCAGCAATAGGCTAGCGTTCTTTAATAAACAATAAACAATAAATTTGTTACACTGTGCTTCAATATTGTTTAAGCACTCTCATGCTTAAATTGCTTAATAAAATACAGCAAAAGGACATATAATGAAGCGCAGAATGACACTTATATCATCTATTGTTTTTACGTTATTAACCGCTAATACCTACGCCGCTGCTTGGACAGTCGAGATTGAAGATGTAAGAGTGTGGAATAACGGCAAAGCAGAGATATTTATTGCCAATCCTCGCAATCCTAACCCAGCAGGCAGTACACTAAACTGCAATTCCAATATGGTGTCAATGGGAAATCCAGCCAACACCGCGATGTTATCGTTAGCGATATCATCGTGGATCGCGAATAAAAAAGTAAGACTTACGATTAATGGACAAGGCGATGGATGCCAGATTAGCTATATACAAACAACAACTAGACTTTAAATAAAGTCAACAGGGGCTAAGTAGACTCAGTAAAGGCTTTGATTATTAGCGCACAGATAAACAACAGCTCATAGAATCAAAGCCTTTTACTCCATAACTTAGGCAGTCTAATTAAAAAAACCTATTCACGTCCATTGTATTGGTTCCACTGCTTCCAAGCAACAGCGATTAGATCATCAGGTACGGTATTAGAGGCTGCCGCCGTTTTAAAGATATTAATTAATGACGGCACATGCCCAGTAGCATTAATCTCTTGAGAAAATCGCGCTAAGGCTTGATCACTAAATGTTGACCTCTTAACGGTTTCACTCTCTTTTAAATCAGATAAGCGATTCATTGCAATACGTAAACTAGCTTGCATTTTTCTAAAAGATTCAGACAAATAGCCTATTTCATCCTTCGATGAAAGATGAAATGTTTGGTTAAGCTCACCCAAGCTTGTCGCATTAGCGCTATCAGCAAGTAAAAGTAGTGGGCTGACAACAATTTTATTAAGCAAAAAATGCATTAGCAAAAAAGTAGCCAATGCTAATACAATCACCAGTACCGCTACGCTAAGTGCAAAGCCTGTCAACACTTCATTAAGGTATTGCCGGGTAACAAAAATATTAATGGAACCAATAATTTTTTCTTCGTGAATAATACTGCGACTAGTGCGAATATAGTTATTGCTAAAATCACCTGAAAAGTCAATAACATTGCCCGATTTACCACGTGCCTTAGACAAAAAAACACGCTCATTACCCTCATCAGCAATAACGATGCCGACAATAGTTTTTTCTTCCATCTCGGTATTAACTAATGCTGAAACTTGATCGCGATCAATATTCCACATAGGCGTTTCAAGACTTTTTGCTAATCGATTAGCCGACAAATTGATAAAATTAGTTAATCGATTGGTTTCATAATTCTTAATATAAGAATAAGAAAACAAACCCGCACTCACTGTCAGTGTTGTAATTATTAAAATTAATGACGCTGCCATTTTCGTTTTAATGGTTGAATACCACTTAATATCTTTATTATAGTTCATTGTATGCCTTACCTATTTAATCTATTTCGATTATTATTTTTATATAATTACTACTATTAACGTAGCTCTAAAAACGAGCAATTTTACCTAATAGGATTAATTGAATCGAGATATTCCCGCTCATATTTTTCACGTAATTTTTTCATATCACCACTATCGACCATTTGCTTAATTATCGCATCGATACGCGGCACTAGCGCCTTATTTTTTTTGTGTATATAGTGATATAAAGGGAGTATTTTTAAAGGCTTACCAACTATAGTGACTTGACTAAGGCCGCTGGCTTTGATTAAAGAAAGGCCGTTAAGCCGCCCCGTTAAACCTACATCAGCCCTGCCCCGCCCTAAGAACTCTATTAATAGCTCTGAAGTTGGCAGCACGTGAACATTTTTTAAGCTCTGCGTGATATTTTTAGTGTGTTGAACCCCTCTTACACGCACTAGCGAATACTTTTTTAAATCCTCAGCCGTGTTAATGTCAATATTTTTTGCACTAAAACCTTGTGTTGTTAACGTAGATATTGCAGTGGGTACTCGAATCAATGAAGGGTATTTATTACCTAACGCAAAAACACGAAGTGTTTCTCCATCTTTGCGACCACTAGAGGCCTCTGCTAATGCTCTACTCCCTGTCATAGGGGTAATATCTATGGGTATTTTTGCACGCTGGTATATCTCAAAGAGCAATTTTTCACCGACCACCTGCTCAGACAATCCTTTAATTCTTACGAAGTGATATTTTTTATTAGTTTGTGCATATACATCGAAGATCATAAACACTGTATTAAAGACGATGCATAAATTAAGGAATATTTTGATCATATTTACCTCTTTTTTTCACGGCTATAGCATACCGTTTAAAAACTATTCTTATTATATTTTAAGCCTTTGCTAAAACTATTACTGTTGATATAAAACCTAAATGTAACCTCTCTGTGTCTGTGCTTCATAAGCAAGTGCAGTAATACAACACTTACCAGCCAGGTAATATTTAAAATGGTGTATACTACCAAGCCTTATTTATCGGGCAAACATATGCCGCTATTGATGAGAAATTTTATTTGTATTTTTTAATTTCTCCACTTTTAATTTTCTCAAAATAGATGTTCATTTCATGTTTTATCATCGGAGCAAAAATATACAAGCCCAATATATTAGGCACGCAAATCAAAAAAACAAGTGCATCGGATATATCGAGTATTGGACCAAGTTCAACAGTACATCCCAAGACAACAAAAACACAAAAAACCAGCTTATACACCAGCTGCCCGATTTCACTTTCACCGAATAAATATGTCCAGCCTTTTAGCCCATAATAAGACCATGCGATCATTGTTGAGAATGCAAATAAGAGTGCTGCAAAAGCTAATGGAACTGGAAACCAGCTAAACTCACGTTGAAATGCCGCCGATGTCATTGCAACACCTTGCGTGCCTTGAGAAAACCCAGGGTCAGCGACCTGTGCGGTCCCAATAACCAGTGCAGTAATGGTACAAATAATAACAGTATCGATAAATGGCTCTAATAGCGACACTATGCCCTCCGATATCGGTTCATTCGTTTTAACGGCTGAGTGTGCTATAGATGCAGAGCCTATTCCTGCCTCATTAGAAAAAACCGCTCGTTGAAAACCAATAATCATTGCGCCTAACACACCACCAGCAACACCATCACCGGTAAAAGCACCGGCAATAATATTGGCTACAGCTTGTGGTAAAAAGTCGATATTCATCATAATAACGACAATTGCAAACACACAGTAAAAAACGGCCATAAAAGGGACAATTTTTTCTGTTACTCGCGCAATAGATTTAATACCACCGACAATCACCAAAAAGACAACACCAGCAAGTATTACACCTACCAGCCAACCCCAACCATCTAATGCACCATTAGCTACAGTATTTAGTTGTACATAAGCTTGATTTGACTGAAACATATTGCCTATACCTAGGGCACCAATAAAAATACCCACCGCATAAAACGCACCTATAAACTGCCCAAAACTACTCCAGCCGCGCTCGGAAAATCCCTTTTTAAGGTAATACATAGGGCCACCAGAAACATGACCATCATCAAATTCTTCTCTATACTTTACACCCAATGTGCACTCTACAAACTTAGTTGACATGCCGAGTATACCGGCCACAATTAACCAAAAAGTTGCACCTGCACCACCGACTGTTACGGCAACAGCAACACCACCGATATTACCAATGCCAACAGTGCCAGAGATAGCCGTTGCTAAGGCCTGAAAGTGTGATACTTCGCCGCTGCTTTTAGGGTCAGTATAATCACCTCGAATAATTTCAATCGCATGCTTAAACCCCCTGATATTAATAAACTGCATATAACAGGTAAAAAAGACAGCGCCTACAACCAACCAGATAACCACCAAAGGAAATTGAACGTCCCACAAAGAAATCTTAAAGAACACTACATCACCAATTAATGTGGCAATAGGCTTTGTTAACTCATTGATAGTATTATCTATTCCAGCACTGGCACTGGCGGTGAAGGAAAATAACAAGCTCATTATTAAAAAATACTTCTTCATTTGTTAATTCCGCTATTATTTATATGAATTAAATACTTACAGAAAATAGATTCTTGCACTCAATAAAAATGGTGATTTAAATATCAATACTACCCATTTATTGAGTGAGTGAGACTATTAACAACAAAAACCATTACAACAAGGCAATAAAAGAATAGGCACGAGTATTCATACAACCTATTATTGCCCCGTTATTTATCTGTAAAAATCCATAGCAGAATTGCCGAAAGAAGGAGGTTTAAACGCTTAACAAACTTACTGTATTTACAATATTAAGCATTTACTACGCTTTAATACCGTATACAGTTTTTAATACCACATACAATTATCATAAAAATTATGTGCATGCTGTGGTTTTATTTTTATTTAAAAGTTTTATAGGTAATCAAGGTGACTTTTAAGCTCTCTTAAGCTATAGCTGTAGCTGTATTTAAAATACCTATTTAAAATTATATTGGCACACTGTACGCTATTAATTGAGCAACGCTAAATTCAAAAAATCGATAAGCTTTAGTGGTTTTTCCACTAAGCCTTATCGATAACCTCTTTGATGAAATATTAAATTATAGCTAAACACTTTTTATACGATGAGATACCAATACCTAGGAGCTATCGATATCCAGGGACTATCGATACCCAGGGACTATCGATACCCAACCATCGGTTATTGCTTTACGCAAGGTAGCAACATCTTGAGTTGCTTCATCATAGTACCAACCATTAGCCATCTCTAATGTATCAAATTCATAAATTACCAAGTGTGGTAAGGTATTACCTTCAACAGTATCGGCAGCGGTGGCAACAATAACGTTTGGCTTGTATGGTGAGCGCGCATCGCACGCTTTTGAACGTGACGAAAGTGCTTGAATCCTTTCTCTATCGGTTATTACATAATTGAATATTATATAGGCAGACATAACATAACCTGTGTCATAAAATAGGTTATTATATTAACACAATAGATACTCATAGATGTTACTGGTTAAGGTGTAATAAATTGTGCGTATAAAAATAGAGTACAAACTTAACCAGTCAAAATTATAATTATTATTAAACGCCCTAGTTAAAAATATTATTGAAAGAGGCTGCTTAAAAGTGCTAAAGCTATACAATCAAACACTGCCACAGCCTAACAAAAATAGCGTCACTTACTAGGTTACAATTATTTTATCCAATGCTCACCCCATCGGTCTAACGATACACGTTGGGCGCTGCGTGTACGAATAGTCGATTGGGCTTGCTCAATTTCAAGATCCACAGAGGTCGTTGATAGTGACAACCAACTAGTGACAAATGCAGCGCCATCAGCATTAACCTCTAAAGCCCGCATATTAATATTATTAATATCATCACACGCTTGGTGATAACAACTATCATATGCAACCTCTGCTTCACCACCAAATTTTTCTACTTGTGCAGCTGACTTAATACCCTCAGCACCCGTAAATAAACCACCAAAAGGAATACCCCTATTAAAAAATTGCGCATAATCAGAGCGAAAATTAATTTCTGTACCCTCGCTGCGTTGCCCGCGAAGCCTGAAATACTGCTCAAATAACCGCTCAATAGCAATAGAGCCCGCTGGCCCTTCTAAATCAAAATCAGAGCCATCACCATCGTAAATAAAATTACCCGCATTAGGAGAGGCTATCATATCAAAGTTCAAATATACTTTAACACTAGCCAAAGCTTCATCATTGAGAGCGTCGACATAAAAAGTAGAGCCTACTAATCCTGATTCTTCAGCGCTCCACCATGCAAAACGCACTTTGTTTCGAGGGTAAGTTTCACGCATCTGTATTGCCATTTCTAAGAGTGCAGCACTGCCTGAGCCGTTATCATTAATACCGGGGCCTTCGGCGACAGAATCTAGATGAGCACCGACCATTATAATATTATCGGCTCTACCTTGCTTAGTTTCAGCGATTATATTGGTTGTCTCACTTTGTTGACGCAAGACATCGGCGACCATTTGCACGGTTAAAGCATCGGTGCTGGCCCACTCAACACCTCGATCATAGGTGGCGGCAAAAACAGGTACCCCACCACTATAGCCATCCGATAATGTACCACTAAAAAGTGCTTTTCTCTCTTGTGTATTGCCTTGATTAAAGATAATAACACCGACGGCACCGGCTGTAGCGGCATTTTCTGCCTTTTGTTGGAAAGAGCAGCTACCGCGTTGTATCAGCGCAATATGCCCCGGATTAAAATCAGTAAAATCTTCAATCTCACAACCACTGCTTGATTGATTATCTAACCCTAGCGCCAGGTCAATGGCCGTTACCATGCCCGACACACTCCCAGCTTCTGAATGGCTCATATAGGTTGCATCAACATCCCACTCATACACTTGCCCAGCGGGAGCCAATACCTCAAGTGTACCTGGGCCTTGAACATCAAAAGAACTAAAGGGGAACGCCTGTAATTCAACATCGTAGCCGTATTGTTCAAGTGTCGACTTAATATAATCCACAGAGGCATCGTAGCCTGGGCTTGCAGCGACACGAGTACCATTATTTGCACCCGCTATGTCATTTAGCATTTTTAAATGCTCATTAATATTCTCTGCCTGCATACAACGTGCAAGGCCTATGGGATTACGGGCTAAAAAGCCATATTGACATTCATGATCTTTAACGTTGTCACTGTTCCAATAATCATCTAGAGAATTGGCTTGAGAAAAAGATACTATAGATAAAGCAAGTCCTGCGAAAATAGTTTTCGTAATAATGTGCATCGAATTGTCTCCAAACATATTGAGCAGAGAAAATAGAATATAAGAAAACAGCAAGAGATGAGGCAATCTAAGCGACTTTATTTTATGTTTTTGTATTTTTAATAGCACTGATAAAAAAGTGACATCAAAATTAATAAATACAGCAGCAATTTATATTTATGGTAACCAACACGCCGAATATAACCCATTATGTTGATATTACATTTAAACACAACTCGATCAACATTATAGTCACTCTTTTATTAACAATAACTATTTAGAGCTTCATTTATCATAAAAATAATGTGAAGTATTAAACAAAAAATAAAACTATTAAAAAATAATTTTCATAATGATACAACATATCAAAAATTACTTATATTTGTCACAGTTGCAGCAGATAATTCTTAACGACTATAACACTTCGGCACTTAGATGATCAGCACCGACTATCAATACCATCAGTCATAGAAAGTACTTATCGAAATCCGCAAAGTAATCTGTATACCTGTATACCTATATACCTATATACCTATAGCACTATCACTGCTCGTTATCAGCCATGCAAAACTCTACTGATTTATTTGGTGGCATAATGAAAAAAATGAAAGTCACATTAATGCTGGATAAGCTATCAATCTTTGGGCTCACAACAGTGGTCCATGCAGGCCTAATTTATAAGCATGATGACCACTTTGCCAAATATTCTGACGCTACTAACCAGTGACATCAATAGCGTATTAAACACTATTGTATTCGACATTACAGATCCACAAATAGACTTTTAAAGCCAAAGGTTCATCGGTATTTACTCAACCTACCATTACTACCTGATAGATCGCAGCTGAGATTTCGAGGGGCCGCTTGAAAAACCAATGCACAAAATGGATATATTTAATTGTAAAGACGCTTATACTACTGAATAATTTTATACATCAACATAAGTAATAAATCCTTGATGGTAATACAATGATTACCAGCCCGTATAAAACTTATAATTCAAATTCGACAAGTGCGTCTGATTGAGAGTAAGGTGACTGAATTATTTGTTATCGCGTCATCTTAAAAACGATTGATAATTAATTGAGCTTAACATTTTTTAAAAATACATCTTAATAACAGCAAAAGGGATTAATAGCAGGCTAGCTTTAATTTTATCACACTAACGGCAGATAAATATCCGTGATTAACTCATGTTCCTCAACGTGGGGAATTAGATTTATATAATGAAAGAAACAAGGGGAATCACGCACTATTTCACCGCTTTGGGGTAACCAGTTTGCATACAAATAATGAATTTTTTTCTCTATATGATCATGGCTACCAGCATGGCTGACTTTCGCACAGCGCCCACCAGAAATCATACCCGCTTTAACCTTGAACGAATTCGCGGGTATATCACCCTTAATAGCTCCTGCAATATCAAACCGAAAATCCTCTGGCTTAACTGTGCTAGGGTCATCATAGGCAATACCAAATGTAGCCGAGGTACTAACAGGTGATAATCCTGTTTGTTTTCGCCAGTCCATAAATTGCTGGGCTGATACCAATACACGTTCAGGAGAACCACGATGCTCAAATATAGCGACCTTAACTGGTTCACGTACTACAATGCAGACGTCCATTTTTTCCTCTCTTGCGATAGTGAATGGTTGTATTGCTAATCTTGCCCGCCATGCGCTCCAGTCAGGTAGTGATCGAAATTGAGACGGGCTTTGGGCAAACATACTTTTGAATGCTCTAGAAAAGGATTCTGGATTTTTAAATTTTGCCTCTAAAGCAATATCAACAATGGATCGCTCTTGTGAAAACACAAGGTAATAAGAAGCACGCTTTAAACGAGCTAACTGAATAAACCTAAAAACACTAATACCGGAATACGCCGTAAACTGGCGATGGAAATGGTATTTTGAGAAATGAACACGCGCAGCTAATTGTTCAAGTGTGAAATCTTCATCCAAGTGTTGATTAATATAATCATACACTGAGTGCATTTTAAGCGCGTATTTACGGATATTCATCTTATTTACGGTGTTTCATCCTCGGCGAGCACTATCAACTACAAGCAATCGCAAAACTAGAATGCCACATAGTGCCACAACATTAAAAGTAACGCTTGACTCATATTGCTATATTCATCCCGCTAATGATTATAAACAGACGCTACATACACTAATTCTTTATAACACGCGCAATTAGTACAAATAACAAGCAGCGATAAAAGTACTCGCTATAGCCAGAGTAATGGGATATAACCATCGCTAATAGGATGTTTTTTAATCGCCCTAGCTGACTAAAAACTATTTCACTTTAAAAAAATAAGGTGTAGGATTTAGACGCTCATATTGTTTTATGTCATCTGCGAGCCACTGATTTATCTCTGCGAGTCTCACTATTTTGGAGCCATACATAAAGAGGAATTGGTACTATGAAAAAGCACATAATTACTGCCATAGCAACACTGGTTATTGCCTCTGGCACACTCTCTCAAGCACAAGAACTTGCACAAGCTGTTATTAAACATAAAGAAATGGTAGTTACTGCCAACCCTCTAGCCACAGCAGCCGGCGCGCGCATGCTGCGATCAGGCGGGAGTGCTGTCGACGCAATGATTGCCGCACAAACGGTACTCAGTCTGGTAGAGCCACAAGCCAGTGGCATCGGCGGTGGAGCTTTTATTGTTTATTATGATGCAAAAACACGTAAAACAATCACACTTGATGCACGTGAAAAGGCACCGGCAGCCGCAACGCCTGAGCGTTTTCAAGGCCTCGGCTTTTTTGATGCGTGGCAAAGTGGTTTATCGGTAGGGGTGCCCGGAGTGCCTCGTGCGATGGAGTTTATGCATCAACGCTATGGCTACCTCCCCTTGCGCAAGCTATTTCGCCCAGCCACAAAACTGGCCCGTAAGGGCTTTGCTTTAACGCAACGTACGAGTGATCAAGTAGCTGGCTTATTAGCCCGCAACAGCTCTTGTGACGATCGATTGTTTTTCCGGGATGAAGCTGCATTTACATATTTTGCCAACCCTGATTGCACTGCAAAACCTGCCGGTACATTGATCAAAAATCCTGAATACGCCCGCACACTTAAGCGCTTACGGCGCTATGGTAGTGATGCGTTTTATCACGGTGAAATTGCAGCCGATATAGTGGCTGCGGTGCAAACCGATGAAAATATTCCCGGTGATATGAGCCTTGATGATTTAGCCAATTATAATGTGGTGGTGCGCAAGCCAGTGTGTAGTGATTATCGCGGCCATAGAGTTTGTGGTATGGGGCCACCCTCTTCGGGTGCGCTGGCTGTTGGGCAAATTCTTGGTATTTTAGAAAACGTTGATCTCTCACAAAAATCACCGCTCGATGTAGATAGCGTACACTTATTTACCCAAGCCGGGCGCTTAGCATTTGCCGACCGTGGCCGCTATGTGGGCGACCCCGACTTTGTGACTGTACCCGTTGCAGGTATGCTCGATAAAACCTACTTAGCCTCAAGGGCGGCACTGATTACCGATACGGATATTGGCCGTGCAGAAGCAGGTATACCCCCAGGTGTATTTGATCCACTAGCAGCGGACCCATCAGTCAATGAATTCGGCACTAGCCATATTTCGATTGTCGATCGTTACGGGAATGCATTATCCATGACAACCACAGTCGAAAGCTCATTTGGCAATGGTGTTATGGTGCATGGGTTTTTATTGAACAATCAATTAACGGATTTTTCATTTGCCGCAACAGATGCTGACGGTGTACCTATTGCAAACCGTGTACAAGGTAATAAACGGCCTAGAAGCTCTATGTCACCGACCATTATCTTTGATCGACACGGGCGTGTTGAATATATAACGGGCTCACCAGGTGGCTCACGTATAATTGGCTATACGGCACAGTCTATTGTCAATATGATTGACTTCAAGCTCGACCCTCAAGAAGCGATTAATGTGCCCCACTATATGAATCGCAATGGCCGTACTGATATTGAGCAGCCAATTGCCGGGATAACCTGGGACTACGATGCACCAGCACTAGCCGATGCGCTGCGAGTGCGTGGCCATAGTGACCCACAGGCGCCGCTAGAGTCGCGCGAGGTGGGTATTATTGCTCAAACGAGTGGCTTGTCGATTATTAAGGTGGTTCAAAAAAGGCGGCCCTATTATGGGTATGGCTATCAATACGGCCATGGATATTACCATCGCCCTAAAACCCTGTTGATTGGCGGTGCTGATAAACGCCGAGATGGCACCGTTGGCGGCCGTTAACTATCGCTCAAAATAAACGAGGGTAAGCAATCAAAGATTGCTTACCCTCGTGGCGTATCCTTTTGCTTAGCCTTATTACTGGCCTGCTAAGTTACTGGCCTGCCATGTTACTTGCCTACTAAGTTACTTTCTTTCGGTTTCACTTCGCCGCTTCAAAGCCTACATGGGTATTGTTGACGTGGTGCTTCTCTTCAACATGTTTTAGCCCTTTATTGGCAAAAAAGGCAATCACTAACAGGGAAGCCATCGCATACATAGTCGTGTTATAAAGACTCGATGTCGGGTCGACAGTACCCGGCGGCACTACCTCCATTAGTTTTGCAATCGTCACGGTTTTTGCATCAACCAAGGCCTGCAATTGATTAACACCCGCGCCAAAGGTTTCTTGAAAAACAACCGGATCAACTTTCGCCGACAGCCCACTAATAGCATCATCGACCGATAGCTGCCTTAAATAAGTAATCGCAAATGGACCTAACACACCCGCGGTACTCCATGCGGTTAACAGACGACCATGAATACCACCGACATGCAGTGTGCCAAACATATCAGCTAAATAAGCCGGTATTGTCGCAAAACCACCACCGTACATGGTAAAAATAATCATCGTTGCGGCATAAAATAACACGAGCCACATCACCGATGGATCAATACTCGCCTGTGTTGCCACAAATGGAATAGAGACATACAGTAGCATGCCCAATAAAAAGAAACAGTGGTAGGTATTTTTACGGCCAATCACATCGGAGGTCGATGCCCAGAAAAAGCGCCCTACCATATTAAAAACACTAATCATTAACACATAAGTCGCCGCAAAACTGGCATCGACAATACCTGGCAGTGTCGAGCCAAAAATTTCTGTCATCATCGTTTTTGCGACACCGATAACCCCGATACCGGCGGTAACATTGAGACACAACATAATCCACAAGCGATAAAATTGTGGTGTTTTTAATGCTTGGTCGATATGCACATGATTTTTAGTGATCATTTTTTTCTGCGAAGCATCATCGCTCGGTGGGCTCCAACCTTCGGGCTGCCAACCTTTAGCCGGTACACGATAAGAAAATGCCGCGATCATCATAATGACAAAATACACCACACCTAAAGTGATAAAAACACTGGCCGCCCCCGTATCACCAGTGCCGACAACATAGACACCCTCAGGCCCCGGCACAGGCACCTTAGCCATATCAGCAGCACTGGCAATAACCACCTCAAGCTTTTCACCAGCGACTTGCGCAAATCGGCGCCCGCCTTCGGTGATTAATGTAACATCACTCAATTTTCCGAGGTAATCAGGGGCTTGATAAAACACCGATAATAACCATGTTTTTAATGGCGCACCTATCATGGCACCACCACCGAACCCCATAATGGCCATGCCAGTGGCCATGCCCCGCCTATCGGGAAACCAACGCAGCAGTGTACTTACAGGTGATACATACCCTAGCCCCAAGCCACAACCGCCTAACATGCCATAGCCCAGGTAGACCATCCACAACTGGTGATAGGCAATACCGATACTGCCAATTAAAAAACCACCACCCCAGCAAAATGCAGCCAATACGCCCACCATTCTGGGCCCCACTTCTTCAAGCCATTTACCGGCAATTGCGGCGGCAAGCCCCAAGAAAACAATCGCGGTTGAAAATATCCAGACGACAGAGCTTAAACTCCAGTCATCCGCAGAGCTTGTCACTACACCAATTTGTTTCACTAATGGGGGGTTAAAAATACTCCATGCATACACAGAGCCAATACAAAGGTGAATAGCAATAGATGCCGGTGGTACTAGCCAACGGTTAAAACCAGGTTTAGCAACAATGCGCTCTTTTCGCAGGAAAGCAAATGAGCCTTGCGGTTGGGACATAATGTTTACTCCGATCATTATTATTATGAAATTCAGCAACACGGCCGGTTGCAGTCAAATAACAATAGGGCAAAGCTTATGCCATAGAAAAAATTATAAGTACTTTCAAATAGTTAGGGTTAATATGTACAAAAATGCCTATTAATTGCGAATCAAAATGACCCGATATTTTTTAGCATTGAGTCATTTTGTCCTCGCTAGCAGATAGTGACTCAATCGATAAGGGGGCCTTTTTTGGGTCAAATTTTGGCAGCCAGATATAAAAAATACTTCCTACACTAAAGCGTGAACGCACAGCGACCTCGGCATCCATACTTTGCAAAATAGAATAGCTGACCGACAGCCCCAACCCCGTACCCCCGGCCCGATGGCTAAAAAAGGGGTCAAAAATACGTTCTAGTACATCAGGTTTAATGCCGCAACCGGTATCGCGAATACTAAATAAAACACCGTCACTGCGCCAGTTGCGACTACGAATAATAATATCACCACGGGTGTTAATCGCCGCGACGGCGTTAACCATTAAATTAATGAGTACCTGCTGTAGTTGTTGGCGATTACCCGATACGGTGATTGTTGCCCGTAGATCCATTCGCAGATTAATCTCTTTTTGTGCAAGATCATGCTTCACTAATACCTGTGTCGCACGTATGACATGGTTAATATCAAGCTCACTCAATGCCGCGCGATACTCACCGGGTCTTGAAAATTGCAACAGATCATTAATAATGGTACGTATACGCTCGACCTGTTGTACAATTAACTGAACCTCTTCACTGACCAATTCACCCGCATCGCCCAACTCGACAACAAGTAAATCCAAATACCCTAAAATAACGGTTGTTGGGTTATTAATCTCGTGGGCAATACCCGCCGTTAGCTCACCAATTGCAGCCAGTTTACCTTTCGCTATTAGCTGCTCTCGGGTGCGTTTTAACAATTTAATATGCTCGTTCAGTGCTTGTGTTCGCGCATGCACTTTTTCTTCTAATAGCTCAGCTGCATTTTGAATATGATCGTGCTGCTGCTCTAACTGGGCTAGCATTAAATTAAACTCAACCCCCAAGGTCATTAATTCAGTACTGGTGCCTTCTGAGAGAGCAATACGCTCACGATGCCCAGCTCTGATATTACCAATAACCGTTACCATCGCTTCAATGGGTGTAAATATCCCTTTGGCACCACGTACCACCAGAAAACCACAGGCGAGCACAATAGCGGCAAAGATAATCAGCAGTTGCCACAGCCAGTGATAAAATTCGCGTTTAAAGGGTGCCTCAAGAAAGCCAGCATAAATCATCCCTACTCGCTTGCCATACACATCAATGATCGGTAAATACCCAGAAATATACCAATCACTAACCACAAAGGCTCTATCGAGCCAGCGCTCACCTTGAACCAGTACTTTTTGGCGCACTAGTTCTGAGACTCGCGTACCCAGCGCACGTTGCCCCGGCGCTTGTTTAGCTGGCACATTAGTACTAATGCGAATATCGTCTAAAAAAATAGTCACAGTACCAACACTACCAAAGGCAAGAGAACCCTCGCCATAGACAGTATCTTTAATTTGGTCGACAAAGGCCGAGTTGCCATTCATTAGTAAACCGGCATTTAAAAAAGCCTCGGTATGTCCTTGTTTATTATTTAAGGGATAGACTAAATGCAACACCATGCCACGCTGCTCAATATGTCGCTCTGTTGGCACTGCTTTTTCAGTTTCGCTCAAGATTAATTGTGCACGCTCAGCCAGTGACGGCGACAAGGCCGTTAATTGTTGTGCACTGAGTAACTCAACCCCACTGCTGCCAAAGCCATTAACTGCTCGGGTTAATAATGGGCTCGGTGTCGTTGCACAAGGCCTTGCAACTAACAAATCACAACCAGATATATCGATGAGCTGTATATAATCTAAACCCGATTGTGCCTGCATGATGAGCAACTGCTCGACTAGCGCGGTGGTCAAGACAGGGTTATTGTGTTGATACTGTTGTGATGTACGGTAACGACTTTGAAAATCATGGGTTTGTGCAAGCAGTGCAAGCTGTGCAAGGTAGTTTTCTTGTGTGGCATAAAAGCGCTCATTCGCAACGGCAAGATCGGTACTCACCTTCATTAACAAATGCCGATAGCCTACCTCGGTTGTCCAAAAATACAACATGCCGGCCATTATAATGGCCATAAGTAATAACGGCAGTAATACCAACGCCAATAAACGCTGGCGAATACTGTGGGGCCTTAGCATATCAATCGCTTGCCGCTACCAATGCTAGGCGTTTTCGATCCAATGTTTTACGTGTAATACCCAGTAATTGAGCCGCTTGTGTTTTATTACCTGCACAAGTTTGCAATACGCGCTCTATATGTTGTCGCTGTACTTTTTTCAGTGGCCAGTTAACGGGGTAGCCACTATCACAGGCTTTTACTTTATCATTTAGTAACTCAGCCGGCATACAACCTAATAACATTGAGCGCTCCAATAAATTGCGCAGCTCGCGTACATTACCCGGCCAGTGATAGGTTTGCAGGCTCAATAAATCACTGTGTTGTAATGTAATGGCTGCAAGCCCTAACTCTTGGGATAAAACCGTTAAAAAGTGCACGCTCAGCGGCCCGATATCTTCTGGGCGCTCACGTAGTGGCGGTAGTGTAATCGGTAAAATATTGAGCCTGTAGTAGAGATCAGCACGAAATTGGTGTTGCTCAACGAGCAGTTCTAGTGATTTATTACTTGCAGCAATAATACGCACATCAACCGTCTTTTCACGTTCAGTGCCTACTGAGCGAATTTTAGATTCTTCAAGGGCGCGCAATAATTTACTTTGTAACGGCAGCGACATTTCGCTGATTTCATCTAAAAATAACGTGCCACCATCGGCATAACTGAACAGCCCCTGCCGCGCACTGGCAGCCCCCGTAAAGGCCCCCTGAATATGACCAAACAATTCAGATTCAATTAATTCTGGTGCAATTGCCGCACAATTGACTGGCACAAACGGGCCACTGCGGCCACTTAATTCATGCAGGGCACAAGCGACAAGCTCTTTGCCTGTACCTGTTTCACCTTCAATTAATATCGATGAGTTTGTAGGTGCAACCCGAGCGATAAGCGCATTAACCGCCTTCATCGCCGCACTATTACCTATCATCGAACTAGCGGCATCCTCGCGCGATAAGCGATGTTGCAACACATAATTTTCACGCGATAATTTTAAACGCTCAACACAGCGTGCAACAGCTGCTAACATATGTTCTAACCGAAAGGGCTTGAGGATAAAATCACTAGCCCCTAAGCGAACAGCGGCAACTGCGTTATCCAGCTCGGCAAATCCAGTCATAAAGATAATATCGGTTTGCAAAGCGGATTGATCAAAACCTTGCACCCACTCCATACCCGATTGCCCCGGCATATTAATATCGACAATCAGTACATCAAATAAATGTTGCTCGCGCAGGGTTTGCGCTTGTGTGCTACCGTGAGCCACCTCGACATGGGCGTACTTTTTTCTCAATGCTCTTGCAAGAAAATCACAAATGCCGTGCTCATCATCAACGATAAGAATTGAAAAAGGCTCAACGACACAATGAGACGTTACTCGCGACTGATTCTTCATTATGATCACCTGAATTATTATTATATTAGCGATAACCGACCAGACTATAACCTACCTGTCACCGCTAAGACCTAGCGATTAGTCGTATAGGCCTTTTTGACTGTACTACTGTTGGTATTATCGATATTGTCGGTGTTATGCTGCCTGCCGTAAATACGGCGATAGTGGCAATCAAATTTAACACGCTGCACAGCAATTTATGTTTATCAAATATAATCGATATACATGAGGATGTCGATGCAGCAAGCAGTGGCAGGAACAAGGGCAAGAATAAGGATTAAGTGACTCGCGCGCTTGCTGTTTGTCAGTCTCAGCAATATCACAGGGCTAATAACAAGACGAGAGTTCAATAATAACCCACTAATGATAAGGCAGATAAAAGGCGGCCAAATAGGCAGTATACCTACTTAGCCTATTGAGTTATTGCTGGGTGAGTATTTCAGTCCAAGCCATATCGGCTTCTTTTTTATACTGTTGCCAATCCCCGTTTAACCATCGCTGGCGCCCTCGCTCGGCATAAAACAAGTGTAGTTTGTCGCCGAAAAACTCCCAAACCGTGCCATCAGTTGAGATCAACCCCTCACCCAAGGCCAGTGCATTCGAACAGTGACCATTGTATTGAGGCTTGTAACGCTCAGGGTCGGCGGCAAACTTATCAGCCGAGGCTTGGCTTGCAAAATACCATTTAGCCCCACCCCACTGCACCAGAAAACGCTTGTCGCCTTTTACCTCGGCATGCTCATTTTTGGTTTTGTCATCATAATAGGCAACGGTATCGTGACCGCTAATAGCCACCCCACCCCAATAGCTTTTACTGACAGGTTCAGCGGCATGCAATAAGCCACTAATACCCATTATTACCATCACTACTATCGCGCGTACCATTTTGCCTCTCCTTTTAACATCATATGGTTAATAATCTATAATCAGTACATCCTACCCATTGACTGTGAACACATAGAGAAGTTCATCAGCTATCGCGGGTAAACGTAATGACACAGTGAGGCTAACGCCTGTGTATTCATAGTTATTAAGTCACACTTTTTTGCGGCTCACTCACCGATAAAAGAACCAAAATAACCACTCCAAGCAACATAAAGCCTGATGCCAGCCATAAGCCGATATCATAGCTACCTGTTATCTCAGCAATGTTTCCTGTTAATGCCGGGGCGATAATTTGCGCAACACCATAGGCCAAGGTCATTTTTCCCATCAGCTTTGCAGGCTTACTGGGGTAAAAACGCCCTGCCAATGTCAGCACTAAACTCACAATACCCACAAACGTAAAACCATAGAGCACAGCACTGATTAAAGCCGCTTCCAGCGTATGGCTAAGTACTGGCAAGATTATCCCCACTACTTGAATAGCATAAGCAGCAATTAATGTTTTTAAATCGCCCCACCTGCGTGCCGCTAAATCCCAGAGAATACTCGCAGGTGCTGCGGCTATGCCAACGACTAAAAAGGCCAGATCGCCCTTGCCGGCTAAGCCCGGTTCGCGCTCAACAATGGTAACGATAAAGGTGGCGCTAATGACATAACCATAGCCCGCACAAAAATAAGCCGCTAGCATTAGGCGCATAAAGCGCGCGCCAGGGGGCGAATCGCGCATGTGGCCAGCACCGGTATCAACAGGGGCCGGATCAGGTCTTGGCAACCAGCACCAAGCGGGAATAGCCAATAAAACCCCCACTGCCGCCAATAGCCACCACTGCTCGCGCCAATCAAAATAAGGGTCCATAAAATGAACAGCAATAGCGCAAAAAGCAATACCTAAACCCACACCACCAAAATGTAGCCCTAGCTCACTACGGTACTGGTTACGAATCAACCAATTCATAATCAGCCCCGAGCCAATAAGCAAACCCGCCGCACTACTAAGCCCTGCAAAGAAGCGCATGATTGACCAGACCCACACATTATCAGTGATTGCCATACCCACAGTGGTCACTAAGGCGACAATAATACCCGCACGGTAGCAGTAATCTTTAACAACTAAACTACTCACCGACGCGGCGACTAACGCGCCACACATATAGCCAATATAATTAAACGTCGCCAACCAGCCGCCGACTGCATCGCTCATACCCGTTTGCGCCTGCATAATAGGTAACAGTGGCGTATAGGCAAAACGAGCGACACCCAGCATTAGTATTAAGCTGAACAAACCAGCGCACAGTACTTTTAATCGGTCGATCGAATTTGTAGGAGTTACAGACGACATTACTATTCTAATCCTTAGCATTTGGACAACAAGTACAGCTATATAAGACAACGTGGCCTGATATCGACACTGAACATTACATAAAAGGCCGCCAATTCAGGCTCATGTCAGCTTGATTCATTTACACTGCTCTAAAGATCGCACGACGACCCTGATTACAGGAGAGATACGATGAAACAATCACTACGATGGGCATTGACTGGCGGTGCCATTTTGCTTGCCATTGGCGTATCTATTCAAGCAAAGCCAGCAGCACCGACACATGATACCTCCGAACACTACCGACAGTTGAATCGGCATTCGGACAATCTACATCGATTACCCGTCAAAGAGCATATACAGCGACGTGAATACAGGGACAATCATCGGCACCATCGACAGCAACACTACCGACAAGAGCAACACCGCGAACGTCGGCACCACCGCCGGCATGAATATCGACAGGAGCGAGAGCGGCACCACCGACAACGCCACTATCGCCATGAACACCACTACCGTGAGAACCGTCACCGTAGACACTCTTATCAGCGCAATTATAGGTATTCAGACCGGTATGGACACTCGACCCATCATAGGACGCACCACTATGGGCGCCATTTCTGGCGCGAGCATAAACGCCATGGTTATCGCCATCACTATCGCAATGGCCACCATTACTATTACAACCAGCGAGGGTTTTACTTCCCGCGATATGGCTTTATCGGCCACGGCCACAAACACAGTAAGCACTGCCCCGATTGGCATTACGCTCAATTTGCCTCACATGCCATATTAGCACTGATCTGGCGCAATTAAGTTTCCTAGTGACTTGGCCCATTATTGGGCCTTTTTTATTATTAACAATATCTTACAGAATATTCTTAATGTAATATTTAGGTTTTGGATCCATAGAGATGTTCTGCCTACTACACTCGTTAGAGTGGGCTATAAATGTACGCGCTTGCAGCTTATGAACGATAGTAACAAGCATAAAAAAACCTGCAAAAGCAGGTTTTTAATCAATCACTTATGAATCAATCTTAATGTAAACTATTGCTTAGTAACCCACTGCTCAACTTCATCGGCACCACCAATTAGCTGCCCTTCGACAAAGACCTGCGGCACCGTACCCGCACCTGTCACCGCCGCGAGTGAACTGTATGTTACACCCTTCTCACCGAGCACAATTTCTTCGTAGCTGTAGCGGTTTTCTGTTAGTACTTTCTTCGCACGCGAACAGTGCGGACAGCCTGGCTTGGTAAATAACGTCACACGCTTAGGCAGTGTCGCTGTTGGGTTAATGTAGTTCAACATAGTATCGGCATCACTGACCTCAAACGGGTCGCCGGGCTGGTCGGGCTCAATAAACATTTTATCGATAACACCATCTTTGACCAGCATCGAATAGCGCCATGAGCGGTTGCCAAAACCAATATCGTCTTTCTCAACCAGCATACCCATGCCACTACTAAATTCACCGTTACCATCGGGTATAAAGAGAATATTGTCAGCCTTTTGATCGCCCGCCCATGAATTCATCACAAAAGTATCGTTGACTGACAAACAAGCAATAGTATCAACCCCCTCTGCTTTAAATGTATCAGCCAGCTCGTTATAGCGCGGTAAGTGAGTCGATGAACAGGTGGGTGTAAAGGCACCGGGTAATGCAAATAGTACAACGGTTTTGCCGCTGAAAATATCGTCGGTGGTAACATCGACCCAATTGTCACCACGGCGAGTGCGAAACGTCACACTGGGTATTGTTTGGCCTTCTTTAGACTGCAACATAATATTTTCCTATCTAGCGATAATAATGAGTGGGTAGGGATTAACTCTGTAAAGTGAAGTTACTATAACGACTCAAGCGATAGCAAACAAATCAATTAATAAAATAAAATCAATTAAAAAAAACTATAACCATTAAATGGAGCATCATTCTTACAAATCCTGTAAGTATTCCAAATTAATCCCACTAAGAGTAGCAGATACCCGCTAGCTATAACCTTTATATAAACACCTCAATGTTACTCAACCTCTTTAACAGTGCGCGCATGTATTTTTCTGGTTTTAGGCTCTGTTATTACCAACGCTAATTCACACTCATACTATAGCCGTTAGGAACACTAGCGAACAGGCCAGTGGC
>Ga0193963_1000424_pt1 | contig 22438 bp, 23 predicted proteins | sample FB_6_MG_FD_140359 | JGI IMG/M metagenome (GOLD analysis project Ga0193963, IMG submission 140359) | Microbial mat bacterial communities from the Broadkill River, Lewes, Delaware, United States - FB_6_MG | ecosystem: Environmental > Aquatic > Freshwater > River > Microbial mats | place: USA...
CGTTTAGTCTTTGTGCTGTCATTATGGCAACTGGTATTCCTTTTGTTTCAACTGTCAAAACATAATCTATGTCTGTATCAGCAAACTGAGATGCTATGACTGTTCCAATATTTTTTACTATGATTGGAGTGTTAAATATGTCAGTCATATATATGTATCCACCTGGAATAACTCTATCCTTGCCTGAAAATTTTCCACACATTTTTTCTAGTATTTCTTGTGTTTTATTCTCTGAAATTTTTTGAATAAATTTTGCTCCACCATTTGCCCCTGTGTATGTTACTATTTTTCCGTATTCTAACTCTTCAACAAGTTCTTTAACCATTGATATATCTTCACTTATAGATGATTTTGCTGCGTTAAATTGTTCAGTAAAATAACTATAAGAAAATAATTGATTAGGATTTTCATTGAATATTTTCATAAGAGCGCCTATACGTCCTACTCTTTTTAACTTGTTCATCTTCTATACCTCACGAATATTATTATCTTATTATACTCTATTTATTCGTGTTTTGCAAGTGAATGTATTTTTATTTATGATTTGTTAATTATAGTTAGGCCATAAAATACCGACTAGTAAAATTAGGGTTTGACCTAATTTTACTGTCGGTAGCAAAAATTCATGATTTAAGTATAGCTAATTATTCTTTAAGCTGAATTTGTAAAATACAGCATCACTGCCATCTAGAGGCTGACATCTGAGCACACCATAATCTTCATATAAATTGCACTCTACTTTCTCTACATCAAAAGGAAACTCTATAGATACAGTTTTATTTTCTTTTGCTAAATATATATGATGTTCTCTAATAGGCGTGTTAGCTTCATTATACAAACAAGTTTGATAAGTAAAAAAGAAATCATTAGCCAGTATATCTGCTCTAGTATCTTTGTCAGATTTATCTATTATATTTCTACTTTCATAATCTTCATAGTATGATAAATTAGGATTATCTTCCAATACTCTCTGAATGTATATCTTGTCTGCTCCAACTACTAACCCTACGAATCCTTCTGTATTTATAGGTATGTTTAAACTTTTATCTATAGAAAGAAACTCAGGAGTCATAGTATTTGTGTAACATACATGATTTTTAAACACATAAGCCCCAAATGCTTCATTTTCTTTTACTAAAACATTCTCCTTAGTCTGTAAATCATAATAATATAAAGACATTTTTTCTGACATCTGACTACATATTTCAGTTGAAGTAAGATTGTAGTAAACTTTATTGTCTTTATATAAAATTTGATAATTTATTAAAGGATATGATTCTATTTGATAAGCCAACTCACTGCTAGCGTCTCTCATGTCTATCAAATATACTTTATCGACCGATTTCGCTCCATCTGCCTCTTTTATGACTAGAGGTAGGTATGAATTATTCATATCCCTGTCTTGATAAGCTATCAATCTTATTATATTCATAGACAAGACTGAATTAGCACTATATATAATTTGACTTGTTTTATTTTTTAAATCATATTTTATCAAATCATAATTGGCTAAATCATGCATAACACCTGCTTCATATTGCTCTGTCCAAGTTTCTTTTTCTATACAAGCATATATACAATTATCATCAGCTAAATAAGGAAAATAAAAAGTGTCATAGCCATCAATTTCTTCAGGTATATCCAGCTTAACTACTTGTAAATAGTCTTCAGATGGGTATAAGTTTATGTCTATATCATCAAAAGCTAAGTCTTCAACTAGTTCATTTTCTTCATTTTTTATTGAATTATCATCTTTATACTTCGTTGATGAAGGAGTATCTTCACAGGCTACTAAGAAAAGCAAAGTGAGTATTAGTAAAAAAATCTTTTTAATCATAACTACCTCCTAATTATGAGTTAATAAATTATTCCACGTTGAGAAATATATTTCATAAAAGTATCCATAAGGAAATCTATATCCTATTATCAAAATGATACCATTTTACATTTAGATTTTTGTGAAACTCATAAGATGTCCAAACATGTTTGTTAAACGATAACATATCTTTTTCAAAAAGTCAACATGCTTTTTCATTAGGATAGTGTCAAGTTACTTTGGGTTTTATTTTTATAGAAATGTAGATATTTTTTCTTGAAATCAATATTAAAAATGTCTGAAGGATGGTTGCGTCGCATAATTGTAAGTACATTCATCTTTCAAGGCACATTAACTAGAACTCCTTCAACAGTAACGTTGGTAAATCATTATTTAAGTGACTGATTTTACGATAGTAAATTTTATAATTGAAAATATTAAATTAAATTTATATATTAAATTATTTATTTACTAAATTATAGGCAAACTCGCTAACATAGGTTTCTATAAAACTACAAAGATATCATTTCATAATAATGTATTCTATTTAAATAAACAAACAATATTTAATTTCACTACAAAAAGAACCTATAGATAAAAGGTATGTATAACCTTCTATCTTATAGGTTCTCATAAATTTCTATGAATTTTAAATAATTTAATTCTTAAATCATTTATTTTAATTCTGAAATATTTATTCTTTGAATAGCTTTTTGCAATGCAACTTCCGCTCTTAAACGGTCTACATTTGCTTCTTTCGAAGCCAATCTGCTCTCAGCTCTGTTTTTAGCTGATTCAGCTCTTGTAACATCTATATTTTCAGCCCATTCAGCAGTATCAGTAAGAATTTGAACTCCAGACTTATCACATTTAACGTATCCTTGTGATATAACTGCATATCTTTTCTTACCGTCAGCAATTATTTCTAATTTACCAATACCTAATGGAGCAACATATGGAGCATGATTCTTCATCAAACCAACATCTCCACTTACAGTTCTTACTACAACTGTACGAGCTTCTCCTGAATAGAAAACATCTTCAGGTGTTATTATATTAAGCAAAAAATTATTTTCTGCCATAAGACACCTCCATTACTTTTCTTTCATGACTTTTGCTTTTGCAACAACTTCTTCAATTGTTCCTGCAAACATAAAAGCTTGTTCAGGAAGGTCATCGTATTTTCCTTGTAATATTTCATCAAAACTTTTTACTGTTTCTTTAAGTGGAACATATTTTCCTTGGAAACCTGTAAATTGCTCTGCTACATGGAAAGGTTGAGATAAGAATCTTTGAATTCTTCTCGCTCTTGATACAATTATTTTATCTTCATCTGATAATTCATCCATACCTAATATTGCTATAATATCAAGTAATTCATTATATCTCTGAAGTATTTCCTGTACTTCACGTGCAACTCTATAATGGTCTTCACCTATTATTTGTGGATCTAAGATTCTTGAAGATGAATCTAATGGATCAACTGCAGGATAAATACCCATTTCAGATATCTTTCTTGATAATACTGTTGTAGCATCAAGGTGAGCAAATGTAGTTGCTGGTGCTGGGTCAGTAAGGTCATCTGCAGGTACATATACAGCCTGTACAGAAGTTATAGAACCTTTCTTAGTAGAAGTGATTCTCTCTTGTAATTGACCCATCTCAGTAGCTAACGTTGGCTGATATCCAACTGCTGATGGCATACGTCCTAATAATGCTGAAACCTCTGAACCAGCTTGAGTAAATCTAAATATATTATCTATAAATAGAAGTACATCTTGTCCAGCTTCATCTCTAAAATATTCAGCCATAGCAAGTCCAGTAAGAGCAACTCTCATTCTAGCACCAGGTGGCTCGTTCATTTGACCGAAAACCATAGTAGTTTTCTCAATAACGCCTGAGTCTATCATTTCATAGTATAAGTCATTACCTTCTCTTGTTCTTTCACCTACTCCAGCAAATACAGATAATCCACCATGTTCTGATGCAATATTATGAATAAGTTCTTGAATTAATACAGTTTTACCAACACCGGCTCCACCAAATAATCCAATCTTTCCACCTTTTGAATAAGGACACATAAGGTCAACAACCTTAATTCCTGTTTCAAATATTTCTGTACTTGTTTGTTGCTCATCAAACGATGGAGCTTCTCTATGAATAGATCTTTTTGTTAAGTGATCTAAAGATTCTTTGTTATCTATTGTTTGTCCTGTTACATTAAAAATTCTTCCTAATGTTTCTTTGCCAACTGGAACCATTATTGGTAATCCTGTATCTACTACTTCTGTGCCTCTTACAAATCCATCTGTAGAATCCATAGAAATACATCTTACAAAATCGTCTCCTATATGTTGTGCAACTTCAAGGACTATAGTTTTATCGTTTAACTTAACTTCAATAGCATTGAGTAGATTAGGTAAATGTCCATCAGCAAACTCAACGTCTACTACTGGTCCAATTACTTGTCTCACTCTACCAATATTCTTCTCTGCCAAGTAAATCACATCCTTTCATTTATTTATGATAATGCTTGTGCACCACCAACTATTTCGGTAATTTCTTGTGTAATAGCAGCTTGTCTAGCTCTATTATAGTGTAATTCTAACTCGTCAAGTAACTCTTCTGCGTTATCAGTGGCATTTTCCATAGCTATTCTTCTAGAGCCCGATTCTGCAACACTCGATTCTATTAAATTACCAAAAATCACACTATTAACATATTTAGGAATCAAATACTCCAATACACCTTCTGGTGATGGTTCAAACTCTATAAGAGCTGAAACTTTTGATTCTTTTTCTTCGAAATCATCTGCACTAGCAGGTAATATTTTTTGAACTCTAGGTATAAAGGAAATATTAGATTTGAATTCTGTGTAAACAATTTTTATCTCATCTATTTCTTTGTCTTTATACATTTTCATTACTTTATTACCAATAACTAAAGCATCAGCAAATTGAGGATTTTCTGATATTCCATTATAGGCTTCAATAACATTGTAGCCTCTTCTTTTCAAATAATCTCTACCCTTATTTCCTATAGCAATAATTTCAGTTACTTCTTTATTTTCAATAGCAGCTTCTATTTCTTTACAAACTCCAGAGTTATATCCTCCAGCTAATCCCTTATCAGATGTGATAAGAATATATAAGCTTTTCTTTATCTCTCTTTGTTTCAAAAAAGGATGATTCATTCCCTTTGTTTCTGCTAAAACATCATTTATGCTTGAAGATACTGTATGAAAATAAACTTTAGATTTATCTAAGCGACTTCTAGCTTTTTTCAATTTAGCAGTGGAAACTAATTCCATCGCTTTAGTAATTTGCTTTGTACTATTAACGCTTTTTATTCTTCTTTTTATTTCATTTAAACCTTGAGGCATAATTTACACCCCCTACATGAATTCTTTTTTAAATTCTTCAATTGATGCATTCAATTTTTCTTTAGTTTCATCTGTTAAGATTCCACTCTCTCTTATTGTAACACCAATCTCAGGATGTTTTAAATCCATGAAATTATAGAATTCTTTTTCAAATTCACCAATTCTATCAACTGGAATATCTTCAAGATATCTTTGGTTTGCAGAATATATAAGCATAACTTGATTTTCAACTGATACTGGTTTATATTGAGCTTGTTTAAGCATCTCCATAAGTCTAGCACCATGTTCAAGTGTTCTTCTTGTTTCTGCATCTAAATCCGAACCAAATTGAGCGAATGATTGTAATTCTCTGTACTGAGCGAGTTCCAATTTAAGTGATCCAGCAACTTTTTTCATTGCCTTAATTTGAGCACTTCCTCCAACCCTAGATACTGAAAGACCTGCATTTATGGCTGGTCTATGACCAGATGTAAATAATTCAGTTTCAAGGAATATCTGTCCATCAGTAATTGAAATAACATTTGTAGGAATATATGCTGATATATCTCCTGCTTGTGTTTCAATTATTGGAAGAGCAGTAATTGATCCTCCACCATACTCCTTCTCTATTCTACAAGCTCTCTCAAGTAATCTTGAGTGCAAGTAGAATACATCACCTGGGTATGCTTCACGACCTGGTGGTCTTTGAAGAAGTAAACTCATTGCACGATATGCAACTGCATGTTTAGATAAATCATCATATATGATTAATACATCTTTACCATTAAACATAAATTCTTCTGCCATTGTAACTCCGGCATATGGAGCTATATATTGTAATGGGGCAGTCTCACTTGCAGAAGCTGCAACTATAATAGAATAATCCATAGCTCCACCTTTTTGCAACATCTCAACAGTTTTTGCTACTGTAGAGTTTTTCTGTCCAATTGCAACATATATACATATTACATCTTGACCTTTTTGGTTCAATATTGTATCTATTGCTATAGCTGTTTTTCCTGTTTGTCTATCACCAATGATAAGCTCTCTCTGGCCTCTACCGATAGGTATCATAGAGTCTATTGACTTGATACCAGTCTGTAATGGTACAGATACTGATTTTCTAGTGATAACACCAGGAGCTACTTGTTCAACTGGTCTAAATTTATCTGTTTTTATTTCACCTTTTCCATCGATTGCTTGACCTAAAGCATTTACTACTCTACCAAGCATTGCATCGCCTACTGGAACTTCAACAATTCTTTCAGTTCTTTTTACTGTATTTCCCTCTTTGATATTTTTATCTGATCCTAAAAGAACACAACCTACGTTATCTTCTTCTAAGTTAAGGGCCATACCGTAAACATTATCACCAAAATCAAGAAGTTCGCCAGCCATACAATTATCTAAACCATGAACACGAGTTATACCATCACCAACTTCGATTACAGTACCTACATCAATTTTGTCTAACTTGCCTTCATAGCCTTTTATTTGTTCTTTAATTATTTGGCTAATCTCTTCTGGTCTGAGATTCATGTTTTCACCTCTCATCTATACAATTATTTTAGATAAACTACCTGATAAATCTTCAAGTTTACCTTTTATACTTCCATCTACAGTCGTATCATTCATAACTAGTTTCAATCCACCAATAAGGTTTTTATCAACTACATTATTTAATAAAACTGTTTTCTTTGTTTTTTCCTTTAATCTATCCGATAATTTATTCAATTGATCTTCAGATAATTTAAAACTCGAATAAACGTCAGCCCTAATAATGCCCTTATATTTATCAGTTGATTCAGAGAACACTTCTATTATTTCTAATATATATGCAAATCTTCTTTTATCAACTAATAATTTGAAAAAATTTATTATTTCATTGTCAAATTTTTCCTTAAATATGTTGTCTATAAGTTGTTTTTTTTCATTCGAATCTATACTTGGAGTTTTCAATATTTCTAGAAATTTTTCATTATCTTTTAGTGTATCTTTCAATACGCTAAGATTATCCATAAATACATCTAGTTTATTTTCTTCAACTCCTAATTCATATAAAGCTGTAGCGTATGTATTTGCAACTAATCCTGCCATTTTACATCCCCTACCTCTTCGATGAATTTTTCAACTAATACTTTGTTTTTCTCTTCGTCAACTTCTGATTCTAATATTTTAGAAGCAGCTAAAATTGCGATATTTGAAACTTCACCCTTAACATCATTAAAGGCTTTCATTTTTTCTAATTCAATATCTTTTTCAGCTTTCTTCTTAAGACCAGTTGCTTCATTTTTTGCATCTTTAACAATTGTATCTGCTTTAAGATTTGCATTTGAAACAGCCTTCTCAATAATTCCCTTACCTTCTGTTTCTGCAGAGGCAATTTTACTCTCATATTCTGCTCTGTACTCTTCTGCTTCAGTTCTAAGCTTTGCAGCATCACCAATTTCTTCTTCAATGCCTTTAGTTCTTTTCTCTAGCATTTCAGTAACAGGTTTGAATAAAAAGTGTTTAAGAATCAAATATAATACACCAAAAGATGCAAGCATTACGAAAAACGTTGCATTTATATCAACAAGTCCTAAAAACGTAAGTGCTACCATATTTGCCTCCTATCATTAATCATACATATAATAAACAAGTTATTATAATGACATGAATTTAGTTAATAATGGGTTTGCAAATAATAATATTAATGCAATTACAAGACCATAAATACCAGTTGTCTCAGCTACAGCTGCACCTAACAACATTGTTCTAACAATATCTCCTTGAGCTTCAGGTTGTCTTCCAACACCCTCTGCACCTTTACCTGCTGCAAATCCTTGACCGATACCAGGTCCGATACCTGCTATCATTGCTAATCCAGCACCTATTGCTGAACAAGCTAAAATTAAACCTTCATTTGTAATATTTGAACTCATTTTTTTCCTCCTAATTCTTAATATGAATTTTTAATTATTACTGACTATTAATCAATAGCCGACGCTACATTTACCATTGTAAGCATAGCAAAAATAAATGATTGTAATAGTCCTGCAAATAAATCAAAATAACAATGCAGTACTATTGGTATTCCAAATTGGAATACAGGAACAGTTTGACCAAATGTTCCGAATAATAATGTGCTTAGATATGCTAGTAAACTGTATACCAAACTCATAATTATCATACCACCAACGATATTACCGAAAAGACGGAAACCGAGCGATATAGGTGTAGCGATTTCTCCTATCAAGTTGATAGGTGTTAAAAATGCTACGGGTTCTGTAAGACTTTTTAAATGTCCACCTACACCATTTGCTCTTGATCCATTTATATGGATTAAGAAAAATGTAAGTACAGAAAGTGCCATTGTTGTGTTTAAGTCTGCTGTAGGCGGTCTAATACCTATTATGCCTATAGTATTGGCTATTGCTAAAAATATCAACAAAGTTCCAACATATGGAGCAAAAGATACATTTCCTTCACCCATAGTCGTTTTTGTTAAATTAGTAATAGTTTCCACTAGCATTTCAACGACATTTTGAACACGTTTAGGTATTTTTTCAAAATTTCTAGTAACTAATATACAAGCTATAAAAATAAAAAGTATAAGCCACCATGTTACTGTTACAGTTTCAGTTATTGGTATAATGATATCTGTAAAAGGAATAGGAATTTCAAAAACCACCAATGGACCAAATTCACTTTGCATCAATCGTCCTCCTTTCTGCTAAAGATTTTTTTAAAAAACTCTTTATTGCAAAATACTTGTCTAAAGTATATTACAAATTTTATTGATAAAAGCCCTATTATCACTGTTATCGAGTTCAAATAGTCAGCTTTCAATCCTATGAAAATTACCACTGCATAAATTACCATTCTCAAAAAATACTGAGCAGTAGCATGCTTACTTGCTCTAGCTGGTGCCATCTCTGATGCTTTCTGCATCGTTCTAGCTAATAAGAAAAACATAAGTATTCCTATCATACCTCCAAACAAATAACCCTTCAGTATTTCCATTTTATCATCAAATATAAGAGCGGACACACCTGCTAAAATCAACAGAACTATGATATCCCACTTTATTATATCTTTAACCAATTTTACCGTCTTATCCATATATCCAATCCTAACTACATTTATACCCAACAATTAATTTACAAAACTAGCAAGCACCATTTTCCATGTTAAAAACATAACACCGGCGTTTCAAAAAAACTCAATAAGTTTCATTAAATTATTCTATGTTTTTCATAATAACTTTGTAAACGCTTGTCCCACCGGTTAAAACACCTATAAGTAAAAATATTATCTTAAATACTAAATTTGTTCCTATCAGCTTATCTAAAAAATAACCAATCCCTAAACAAACGAATAGTGATGTCAAAAAAATCAAAGCTACCTGAGATACTAAAGCTAAATTTTTCATTATTCCAACTTTATTTTTGTTGCGCTTCTCTATATAATCATATTTATATTTTTTCTTATTTTCTTCTTTGACATCATTATTTTTCTTATTCATTTTTACTTAATACCTCTAATATATCTGATATTTTTTCAGCAGACTTGCCATCACCATAAGGGTTTACTGCATTTGCCATTTTTTCATATAGTTTATTATTAGATAACATTTCATCAACAGAAGCGAAAACATTATCTTTATCTACGCCGATAAGTTTTGCGGTTCCTGCTTTTATTCCTTCTGGTCTCTCTGTTTCTCGTCTAACTACCAGTACTGGAACACCTAATGACGGTGCTTCTTCTTGTATTCCACCGGAATCTGTAATAATCAAATATGATTTAGTCATCAAATTTGAAAAACCTAAATAATCTATAGGTTCTGTTAAAATAACATTGTTCAAACTTCCAAGGATTTTCTCTGCTATTTCTCTAACTTTTGGATTTTTATGCATAGGATAAATTATTATGACATCATCATATTTCTTTGAAATGTCTTTAATCGCTTCAAAAATATTTTCCATGTACTTACCAATATTTTCTCTTCTATGTGCAGTTAGAACTATAACTCTCTTATTTTTATGATCAATTTTATTTATTCTATCATCTTCAAATATAAACTCATCTTTTTTTGATAACATTAGGGCATCTATGCCTGTATTTCCTGTAACATAAATTTTCTTATCATCAACATTTTCTTTTAATAAGTTCTGTCTAGATTCTTCTGTAGGAGCAAAGTGTATCTCACTAAGTACTCCTGTCATCATTCTGTTTGCTTCTTCAGGATAAGGACTATACATATCTCCACTTCTAAGACCTGCTTCGACATGAGCTACTTTTACTTTGTTATAAAAGCCTGCTAGTGCTCCAGCAAATACTGCTGTAGTATCACCTTGAACTATCAATAAATCTGGTCTATATTCTTTTATCCCTTCTTCAATACCCACTAATGATTTGTTAGTAATTTCAGTAATTGATTGTCCTGATTTGAATATATTTAAATCCATATCTGGTACAATATCAAAAGCTTCTAAAATTGGATCTACCATGTCTCTATGCTGCCCAGTTACTAAAACCTTTGTTTCAAATATTTCACGTTTTTTAAGCTCTATTATTAACGGAGACAATTTAACAGCCTCTGGTCTAGTTCCTAATATAACTAAAATTTTTCTAATCAAAATAAAATCCTCAATTCTGTATTTTTATTTAATTATTTATATTTCTTTATTTCTTTATTTCTTTATTTCTTTAAATTATGTTTTTTAAACAAATTCATTTTTTTTGCTAACAAAAGAATTACTATAGCTACTAAAAATCCGATGATTTCACCTGCAAATATACCTAAATTTGATATAATTACTGCAATTAATCCTAAAACGATACTAATAGCATAAAGCACTAAAACTGTTTGTTTCTGATTTAAACCCCTTTTCATCAATTGATGATGAAGATGTTCTTTATCCGGCTGCGAAATTGGCTTTTTATTTACCAATCTTCTAATTATAGCACAAAAAGTATCCATAATAGGTAATCCTATAGTAAATACAGGAACCATAAGCGTAATTATAGCAACACCTTTTACCATGCTAAGCATAGCTATAACAGCAAGCAAAAATCCTAGAACCATAGATCCAGCATCTCCCATGAAAATTTTAGCTGGGAAAAAATTATGTGGTAAGAAACCAACCGCAGCTCCAGCTACTATAGCACTAAGTGTTATACCAACAGTAAAATTCATTGTTAAACCTGTAACCATAAAAGTTAGTGCAGCTATACCTGACACTCCAGCAGCTAAACCATCCATGCCATCAATCAAATTCACAGCATTAGTAATTCCAACTATCCAAATAACTGAAATTGGTACTGATAAATAATTCAACATAGTAATACCAGTAGAGTGAAATGGATTTGTTAAATAGTATATTGTAATGTCTCCAAAACTAACTACTATAACTGCCGCAATAATTTGAAAACATAATTTTATTTTCGCTGGCATATCATACATATCATCCATAATACCTGCTAACAACAAGACTGTCATGCCTATAATTATAGCTGTATATGTTTTATCAATATCTATAAATACCATCATACAGGCTAATATAGATACATATATAGCTATCCCACCAAAATATGGCATATTTTTAGTATGTATTTTTCTTTCATCTTTGGGCACATCATATGCACCTACAGCTAAAGCTAATTTTCTAGCTAAAGGAGTAACAATCAATGTTATAAAAAAAGCTACTAAAAACAATATAATTAATTCACGCATGATTCACCTATCTAGTTTCAATTTCCATGATTTTATCTACTCTTCTTTGATGTCTTCCACCTTCAAAATCAGTAGATAAAAAAGTGTCAACTATTTCATAAGCCAAATTTGTTCCTAATATTCCAGCTCCAAGAGCAAGTACATTTGCATCGTTATGCTTTCTACACATTTTCGCTAATAATGTATTTGTACAAACCGCACATCTAACACCTTTAACCTTATTAGCGGCAATACTAATACCTATTCCTGTTGTACAAACAACAATACCTTTTTCAACTTTTTCATCAGCAACTAATCTAGCTGCTTTTTCACCATATTCTGGATAATCAACTGAATCAGTAGATTTACATCCAGCATCTACAACTTCTATATTTTTTTCTTCTAAATACTTCTTTATCTTTTCTTTTAATTCATAACCACCGTGGTCACAACCTATTGATATTTTCATTTTACTCTCCATTAAAATTTATATATACTACAATACATTATACTATTAATATAGTATAAAATGCAAGAAATTTTTATTTAACTAATATTTTTTCTGATGTAGCTTTATCTAGTCTATTCATAATAGCCTGTCCAATTTGATTTTCATCAAAGGTTTCTGACAGAATTATATCCACTCCATCATCATCGAAACTCCTTAGAATTTCAAACAATTTACTTGCTATCGTTTCTGGTTTATTACGGTCACCTATTATTTTAACATTGTCTTTTCCATCATAATATTTTTTAGTTTGTTCCGTCGCAATTATACCAATTTTATATTTATTTTGTGTTTTTTTGTCATACTCATCACATATAAGCTCACAAACTTTTGATAATTCACCTCTAAAAGAAATAATTTTAGCCTTTGGTGAATAATGTCTGTATTTTTGACCTGGCGATTTTGGAATAACCTTAGAATCTGAACTTATAATAGCTGGATCTATTTTACAATCTCCAATTTTATCTGTTATTTGTTCTTTGGTAATGCCTCCCGGTCTAAGTATACATGGACAATCGGATGTCGCATCTAGTACCGTTGATTCTAAGCCAATCTCACAATCTCCACCATCAATAATCATATCTACTTTACCATATAAATCATCTATAACATGTTTTGCTATAGTTGGGCTAGGTTTTCCTGATGTATTTGCGCTAGGTGCCGCTATAGGAACTCCTGATAATTTTATCAACGATCTCGCTATTTCATGTTTTGGCATCCTAATTGCTACAGTATCCAATTTCGCAGTGACTACATCGCTAACTATATGGCTTTTGTCGAAAATCATAGTAAGTGGCCCTGGCCAAAACTCATCAGCCAGTAATTTAGAATTAGCTGTAATATTAGATGATAATTTACAAACTTCTGATATTTCAATAACATGAACTATCAGAGGATTATCTCCTGGTCTACCTTTAGCTTTAAATATTCTTTCACATGCATCTTCATCATATGCATTTGCTCCTAATCCATAAACAGTTTCTGTTGGAAAAACAACTAATTTACCATCTCTAATAAATTCAGCTGCTCTTTTCATTTTTTCAACATCAATATTTTCAGGATCAATTTTTAATATCTCTGTTTTCATTGCTTACCTCTAAATAATCATTTGATTATATTTGTTTTATACACACAAGACGAAAAATCAAATGATTTTCCGTCTTGTGTGTTTTTATTCAATTAATAAAACATAAAGCACAAAATAGCAGTGCTAAATTGTGCCTTATCAATTATTATTCTCTAAAATTGAAACTATTTGTTTACAGTTTCTTTTAAAGATTTTCCAGCTTTAAATACTGGTGCTTTAGAAGCTGGTATTTTAATTTCTTGACTAGGTTTTTGAGGGTTTCTTCCAACTCTAGCTTTTCTCTCTCTAACTTCGAAAGTACCAAAACCAACTAATTGAACTTTTCCGCCATTACCTAATTCTTCAGTTATGCTGCCCATGATTGAATTTAATGCTTTCTCAGCATCTTTCTTAGTAAATCCAGTTTTTTCTGCTACATTAGCAATTAATTCCGCTTTATTCACAAAAAAATCCTCCTTCAAATTAATTATTTATAAAAATTCCAAATGGAATTTCTTTCTATTTATATTTGTTCAGACATTTTTTACATATATCATAATAATTAAAATAACCTTCTTCATTTATTAATTCTATATATAAAAACAATTCAAAACAAGTGTCTGCAAGTTTTTCTTCGAGTATTTCTAACTCATCTTGCTCAAAAGCAATTAATGCCTCTTCAAATTTATCAGAAATTCTGTCTTCATAAGAATCTAAACTTAATTTTCTAAATTCTTTCTTACCACCAAAACCTCTAATATACTTAATTAACCTTAAAATGTTTTTTACATTATACACCAAAGACGATTGAATATCAATAGGCAAAATGCAAAAAAATGTTGAAAAACTATAATCTTTGTAGTTTTTTGCTTCAATTAGTTTGATTTTTTGTATATCATTCGTCAAAACATCTACAAAATAAATATAACTTTCTAAACCATTTGATTCCTCTAATGTTAAGAAAATTTCTTCTGCTATTTCTTTATTCTCTATTTGAGGTACGATATTTATCATATCCATTTCTATAGAATAATCATCCATTTTTTCATAGTCAATAACATTAATATTTTCAAAATTAGCTATACCTATTAGAGATAAACATTTATCTATAAAACTACGTCCATGTATAATATTTATTTTAATATTTCCCTTTTTCGCATCTTCAATTAATAAACGTGTTGTTATATCTCCATTTAATGGATTACCAGGTACGCAATAATTTATTCTATCACAATATTTCAGTTTTGAAAACAGTTTTTTTTCAAGTGTATTGTAAAATTCATCAAATTTTTCCACATTTTCAAAATAATCATCTAATGTTTCATAAATAATTCCTGCTTTCTCAAATTCTCTCGCTATTGGAATTCGAGCTGTTCTTAAAATATTCAAGTTTCCTGATGTTATATTTTTATAGGCTTTCAGTGATAATTCATCTATACCATCTGTACCCAATCCTATTATATTTATTTCTTTCATAATTATTTTTTTACAAATCTCCTTAGTTTATTTCCCATAGGTATCAATTTAAGATCTGACTCTGTAATTGTGCCAGTTGCAAATAAGCATACCGCGTACACAACAACTCCCACTAACACAGATAATAACGTTACTATAGTTTTAGAACTTATAATCAATGCTGACACTTTAAACACTATTATAACGGCTACAGCCATTATTGCTGTAGTAATAAGTGGTAGCAGTACCGTTTTTCTTATATTTTTAAACTTAATAGGGGTATACCTTACTAAATCTTTATAGTTAATAATTGTAGCTATAATGTAAGCTATCAAGGTACTATAAGCTGCACCTTTTATATTTACACTTGCCATGCCTATCAAAACATAAGAAAGCACTGATTTAATAACAAGTGCAATAATTAAATTTTTAACTGGTATTAATTCTTTATGTACGGATTGAAACATAGCCGTAAAAGCTTGAAACAAAATCAAGAAAACTACCGATATAGATAAAATCTGTAATAATTCGCCTGCTGATTGATGAACTGCCGAGCCTACACTAGGAAATAGTAAAGCTAATATAGGTGTTGCTAATAAAAAGAGTCCCGTTCCACATGGCAATGCTATAACTAACGATAATTTTAGTCCCATATTGGCAGTTATATTCAATTTTTTAAAATTTCTAAGCGCAAAACTCTCTGACAAGAAAGGAACTAAACTAACAGCTATAGCTGTTGAAAAAACTTGCGGGAAATTTATTATAGAATATGCCATTCCACTGAGTTCACCATACATTGAAGATATTTCTTTTGCTGTATATCCTAAATCAGCCAATCTTGTTCCTACAAAATAAGTATCTAGATTGCCCATTATAGGAGATATTGAAGCACCTATTGTTATGGGTATTGCTATTCTAAGTAATTTTCTGAAAACTACTTTATTTGCTTCTAAAGAATTATTTGATGATAATCTAATCTCTTCAGCAGTTAATTTCTTCCTGATTGAAAATATAATGATTATTGATATTAAGGCCACTAATGCACCTATTGATGCTCCAAATGTTGCTCCAGCTGCTGCTTTTTGAATTGATTTATCAACCAAACTTATGGCCAAAAACAAACCTACTACAACTCTCACTACTTGCTCTATAACCTGAGTAATTCCCATGGGTACCATATTGCCAACACCTTGGTAAAACCCTCTATACGTCGCCAAAACTGGCACTACTAGCAGTGCAGGTACCAAAGCTAATAGAGAATAATAAGAACCTGGAAAATTCATAAATGAAACAATAGGCATGGCAAATATAAATACTAATGTTGATGAAATCAAACCTATAAGAAACATTGTCCACAAAGCTACTCTATAAACTTGCTTAGCCCCTAAATAATTTCCCTTAGCTCTTTTTTCTGAAATTAGTCTCGCAATAGCTGTAGGAAAACCAGCTAAAGATATTGCTAATAATAAATTGTAGATATTATATGCTGGTTGATAATATCCTATTCCCTCTGTACCTATCATATTTGTCAAAGGTATTTTATAGATAGCTCCTAATATTTTACTTATTAATCCAGCAATTGCTAGAATAGCAGCTCCTTTTACAAAGTCCTGTTCTCTATTTTTCTGCATATTTGTTCTCCCGTATATATTATTTAATCACATAGAATTCTAATTTATCATATTACACTTAATCTTATCATAATATTTTTAAAATTTAAAGTTAAATATAGTTAATATTTAAATTAATATTTGATATTCCAAAGAAAATAGCCTATAATTATTTTAACCATACATTCAATTACAGGAGGTGTATTTTGGAAAATAATCAAACTACAATTAAGGGCAAAATAGATCAGGTTATTTATTATAACGATAGCAGCAATTATATGGTAGCTGTTTTTGAAGTAAATAATGATTTAATTAAAATATCAGGAATTATGCCCTCTGATTTTACTAATGCATACATAGAATTAACTGGAAGTTATATTCAACATAAAAAATACGGTAAACAGTTCAAATTTGATTATTTCGTACCTACTACACCTAGCGATGATATGTACATATTTGAATATCTATGTGAAGTAATTAGAGGGATTGGAGAATCTACTGCTGAAAAAATAATTTCAAAATTTGGTAAAGAAACTTTTGAAATAATTGAAAATTCCCCTGAAGAATTACTAAATATTGAAGGCATAGGCAATAAAAAACTTGATATGATAGTTGAAAGTTACACTCAAAATCAACAATCGAAAAATACAATAATTGAGTTACAAAAGCTTGGTTTATCTTTAAAAATAGCTGTAAGAATTTATAAAAATTATGAAAACACAAGTGTTTCTGTTATATTAAAAAATCCATATAAATTGTGTGATGATATAAAAGGAATTGGTTTTAAAATAGCTGATGAAATTGCTAGAAATATAAATATAAGCAAAGATAATGAATTCCGAATAAAAGCTGGTATAATATATATATTGAAAGACATTGCTTCTTTAGGTCATTGCTATTTACCTAAAAAAATTCTTTCATCCAAAGCGAGCAATCTTTTAGAAATTTCAAACGAAGAAGTCTCTAATTATATAGATACTTTGGCATTTGAAAATAAATTATTTATTGAAACTATAGATAATTGTGAATGTGTGTATCTTATACCCTATTATAAAGCTGAAACTGATGTAACCAAATTTATCATGACTTTATCTGCAAATACACCTAGTTTAAATTCAAACACCGCTAAAGACATAGTATATAAATCCAGTGAGTCTTTTACAACTGAAATGTTAACAGATGAACAATTAGATGCTATAACCAAAGCCATGTCTGAACATATTTTTGTTATAACAGGTGGTCCTGGAACTGGTAAAACTACTATTATAAATATCTTGCTAAATGCTTTAGAACACATGAATAAAAAAGTAGCTCTCTGCGCACCTACTGGCAGAGCAGCAAAGAGATTGAGCGAAACTACAAAAAGAGAAGCTAAAACAATACACAGATTACTAGAATATGCACAAGGTGAAGAAGACTTTAATTTAATATTTGGTAAAAATTCTGAAAATCTTCTAGAACATGATGTAATCATTGTAGATGAAGCTTCTATGATTGATATAATTTTAATGAATAATTTATTGAATGCTATAGATAGCAATGCTCACTTAATATTGATTGGAGATGTAGATCAATTACCTTCAGTAGGTGCTGGAAATGTGCTAAGAGATATAATTGATTCAAACATCATACCTACAATGCGATTAACAAAAATATTTAGACAGGCTGAAGGAAGTGTTATTGTTAGTAATGCTCATAAAGTAAATAATGGAGATATGATTGAGGTAACTAATACAAACAGTGAATTTTTTTACATTAATAAAAATAATCCAATGGATGTTCAATCTACTATAGTAGATTTATATACTAAGAGATTACCAACCCATTATGGTATAGATGCATTAAAAGATATACAAATATTAACTCCCACAAAAAAAACACCAATTGGAACTATAGAGCTAAATAATGCTATTCAAAAAATAATAAATCCTAAAGAACTACATGTAAAAGAGAAAATTACTACAAATTATATTTTTCGAACTGGCGACAAAGTTATGCAAATAAAGAATAATTACAAAATAAAATGGAAAAAAATATCTAATGCAACAAATAATTATGAAGGTGAAGGTTTATATAATGGTGATTTGGGTATAATAGATTGTATAAACAATGACGGTAGCATTGATGTATTGTTTAATGATGATAAACTAGCAAGATATGGCTCAGATGAAGTTAATCAACTTATATTAGCATATGCTTGTACTGTACATAAAAGTCAAGGAAACGAGTTCGATTTCGTTATTATACCTATTTCTAGTTCAATAAATCATTTTTTATTGAGTAGAAATCTTTTATACACTGCAATTACTAGAGCTAAAAAATTTGTTGTAATTGTCGGTGATTACAGAGCTATCAGAAAAATGATAGGAAACGATAGAGTTAGTTCTAGATATTCAGCATTAAAATTCAGACTATCCAATGCTTATGAAATATTAGAGAGGGAAAATGAAAATTAGAAATTTTTATAATGATTATTTAGATTCATTCTTAGAATTAATTTATCCTGAGAAAAATCATTGTGTTATATGTAATATACATGATGAATCTATAGGCGAAGAATATATTTGTGAATCATGCAGAAGAAAACTAAATTATATAAATGATCCTATATGCACAAAGTGTGGAAAGGACATGCTATTTGAATCTGAGAATGAAATATGTAATCAATGTTGCAAACATAATTACTCTTTCATAAAAAACAAATCAGTATTTAAATATGATGGTATAATTAAAAAAATTATTCATGATTATAAGTACTTAGATAAATCTTATTACTATAAATTTTTATCTACAACATTATATCACTATATGATAGATAATTATTACTTAAATTTCGATATTATAACTTGCGTTCCTATACATAAACATAAATTAAAGGAAAGAGGTTATAATCAAACAGAATTATTGGCTAAATTTATTTCACATAAATTAGATATTCCTTATTCATTATTATTAGTCAGAAAAGCTGATACTATCAAGCAAAGTAACCTCTCCAAAAAGCAAAGAGAAAAAAATTTATTAAATGCATTTGCTATTTGTGAGAAAATAGATTATAATATAGTAAGGGATAAGTCAATTCTTATCATCGATGATATCTATACTACTGGTTCTACTATGGAAGCTTGTGCAAAGGTTCTCATTGAAAACGGTGCAGCAGCTGTATATGGTTTAACCGTAGCTAGATAAATAATATATGAAAGGAGTTGATTGTATGAAGATTACAGTATATGGTAAGAACATTCAATTAACAAACGCTCTAAAAGAGGTAGCAATTAAAAAGACAAGTAGATTAGAGAAATTTTTCTATCAAAATGTCGAATTGAAAATCGTTTTCAGTGTTGAAAACAAAAGCCAAAAAGTAGAATTAACTATTCCAGTTAATGGTAAATTCCTTAGAGTTGAAGAAGCATCTGAAGATATTTACAATGCTTTAGATGAAGCTATTGAAGCAATGGAAAAATCTATTAGAAGATATAAAACAAAGTTAAACGACAAGAGACACAGAAATGAATCAATTAGATTTGAAAATATTGAGGACCCAGAAGAAGAGGTAGTTCAAAAAATTGTCAAAACAAAAAGATTCGCTATAAAACCTATGAGTGTTGAAGAATCTGTATTACAAATGGATTTACTAAAACATGATTTCTTTGTTTTCTTAAACGCTGATACCGATGAGGTTAACGTTGTATATAAAAGAAAAGATCAAAATTATGGTTTAATAGAACCTGAATTTTAATTAAAAAATAAGTCCTAGCTGAGCTAGGACTTTTCTTTTTATCTGTTTTTATAGTACAAGAAATACATATACATAATTATTTCTTATACAATTTTCTAGAAATAGTTATTTTTTTTGATGCTTTTATATATCTATCAGTCATAACATTTTGAATAATCAAAATCAATCCTATAAGTATTAATATATCCCCAACACTTAGGACTACATTATAGAAATAGTACTTTTCTGGTGATATCAATTTACCAAAAAAATTCATTGTAGCACCTTCCGCTGCTGTTATAAATTTAATATTTCCTGCTTCAAATAAATTATAAAAATCTTTACCATACATGTTTAAAATTATATCTGATCTAACTGGTATCTTGAAATTATTGAAACACAAACATATAAAATTCATTATACTTCCTACCAATGGTAAAAACATATATCTCGTATCCAAATTAAAAAATAATACAATTATGATAAGTGCATATGAACCTATTAAAAAACCTGTATATATGTTAGAATTCATATCTAATTTACCAAGATTCATAACCACAATGGTCACAATAGACAACATACTAACCATCAAAAGTGGTGATAAATTCATATCAAAATGTTTCAATCTAGATATAGAGCCCTTTCTTATTAATCCAATAAATATTCCTATCAAAATAGCTTCAACTATCATATTTTACCTCACAAATGCTTTTCTTATATAATAATACAAAATTAGTCATTTGTCCATTCCTTTTAATGAATTTTTACAAAAATCTAAGATTATCTTATGCATATTCGACTTTTATATTAATTTACATTTTTTTAATACTATGGTATAATGACTTAAAAAATAAGTTACTTTGGAGGTATTTATGTCAAAAGTTATAGACAGATTTTTAAAATACGTATCTTTCGATACAATTTCTGATCCTAATTCAACATCTACTCCTACTACTGCTCACCAATTAGTGTTGGCAAAACATTTAGTAGAAGAAATGACTGAACTAGGTATTCAAAATGTTCAGGTAGATGAATTTGGTTATGTATATGGACTTATTCCAGCAAATGTTGAAAACGCACCCAAATTAGGATTCATATCTCATATGGATACTGCACCATCAATGTCTGGAAAAGATATCAAGCCAAGAATTGTTAAGAATTATGATGGTGGCGATATTATTTTGAATGAAGACAAGAAAATAGTAATGAAACCAACTGAATTCGAAAGCCTTAATAATTGTATAGGATTGGACCTAATCGTCACAGATGGTACTACTCTGTTAGGAGCAGATGATAAAGCTGGTATAGCTGAAATAATGGCTATGGCTGAACACTTATTATCACATCCTGAAATCAAACATGGCGAAATAAAAATTGGTTTCACACCAGATGAAGAAGTTGGAGCTGGAGCTGATCATTTCAACGTAAAACAATTTGACGCTGATTTTGCTTATACAGTAGACGGCGGAATGTTAGGTGAAATTGAGTATGAAAATTTCAATGCCGCTGGTGTAAAATTAACTGTAAATGGAACTAATATACACCCAGGTAGTGCTAAAGGAAAAATGGTTAATTCATTAGAACTATGTATGGAATTCTACAATATGCTTCCTACTTTCGACAAACCTCAATATACTGAAGGATATGAAGGTTTTAATCATTTAGATGAGATGAGTGGAAATGTTGAGCAAGCTCATATGGAATTTATAATTCGTGATCACGACATGGTTAAATTCGAAGCTAAAAAACAATTATTTAAAGATATAACTGCATTTTTAAATAAAAAATATGGTGAAAGCACTTTTGAATTAGATATGAGTGATTCTTATTTCAATATGAAAGAACAAATATTACCTCATATGCATTTAATTGAATCTGCTAAAAAAGCTATGCAAGATTTAGATATAGAACCATTAGTTATACCTATTAGAGGTGGAACTGATGGAGCAAGACTTTCTTTCATGGGTCTTCCTTGTCCTAATCTTTGTACTGGTGGAGAAAATTTCCACGGAAGATTTGAATATATACCAGTACAATCTATGGAAAAAATGGTAGATGTATTACTAAACATAGTAAATATTTATTCTGAAAAATAAAAGATAGTATTATAGTATTATAGTTAAAAACAAGTCTATATCTTTATAGGCTTGTTTTTTATACATTTTATAAAAAATAGCCTATGATGAACTGTTCAAAACACTTCATCATAG
>Ga0193963_1000426_pt1 | contig 22432 bp, 26 predicted proteins | sample FB_6_MG_FD_140359 | JGI IMG/M metagenome (GOLD analysis project Ga0193963, IMG submission 140359) | Microbial mat bacterial communities from the Broadkill River, Lewes, Delaware, United States - FB_6_MG | ecosystem: Environmental > Aquatic > Freshwater > River > Microbial mats | place: USA...
ACAAGGCCAAGCACTTTACAATTTTTGCCCTTCTGCCGACAAAGACCTTTTGATGATCCCCGGCGCCAATCACAATGATATTTTTATCAAAGGATTTGACCCGTATATGGACAGTCTGAAAACGTTTCTCATCCCACCGAAAGTATCTGAACAGCAGGGTATTTAATTAGTTGCCGGCAGCCTTTTTTAAATCTTGGACCAGGGCGGACAGATCCAGATTGTATTTTTCGGCAACAGTTTCAAGGGGTTCAAAAAGCGCGTTGCAGCAGATGCACTCCCCTGCGCTGTCATCCCAGCGTTTAAAGACTTTCAGGGTGGCACTGTATGTTGAAACAATATCCAGCACTGTCATGCCGGGCTCAATTGTGCAGGTCGAAGAATTGTTCTCTGATTTATCCGTCATTTTTTTCACTATCTTCATACTTAGGAACGGATATTAAATAACTTGCCCTGTTTGCTATCTCCGGGAGCGCGGGCGTCCCAGGTTCGGACTCATTTATCGGACTCATCTATTAGTATCTGAGTGAACATCCGTGTTTGGATCTTCCAAAACCCGGGCCAGGGCTTTTTGGATATGCAAAATAATGTCCATCACCTGTGAGGCGGGTGTCGGATTGGCATACATCCCGGCCATTCGATTGACACGGGCCGCAATGAGGCAGGCTTCCGGGATGCTTTTCCCAAATTCAATCAAAGCGCAGGCAAGCCCTGTCAAGGTGTCCCCGGTGCCGCCCATGGCCTCCATGGCTTCGGCAGCGGGCTCGCTGATCCGGCCTGTGATTTCACCGTCAGCCACCGCGTAATCGACACTGCCCTTGACCAGAAGGTGACGGGCCCCGTTTTTGTATTCATAGGCCCGGGCAATAAGATCGGGCACCTGGTTGTCCTGGTGAAGAATAAAGCCTCTGGTGTAAAAAGGATGGGGCGCCGTTTCGTCAGCCAGAAAGGACAGTTCCCCCACATCCGGAGTAAAGAGATCATAGCTTGGGGCCTGGCCGCTCATCTTGGCGGCGTACATGAAACCGGCATCCGCTATGAGAACAGGCCTTTTTTCCATCTCTTCCACGGCAAAAAGAACTTTGTTGTGCCAGTCCACATCAGGCTGAAGATAGTGAAACGCCAGGGTGGTTGGTGCTATACCCGGCAGTTCCCGGGACAGGTGTTTATAAAGTTTTCGACTGCCCTTTCCGGTGCCGATGTCACCGACTAAAGCGGTTTTAATCGGCATCTGCCCAAGCACTTGACAGGCAGCCAGCACTGCGCCGACCAGGGCCGGGGTCCCCCGGTTCACAGGCACACGAATGTCGTTGACGATCATATCCGCACCGTCCAGGGCCGGGGTCCCAATGGTCAAAGGAAAGGTCTCATCCGGAACTGTGCCGACGATCAGGAGCATTGGCGGATCATCTCCTTATGGGCCAGTTCCAGGGCATATCCGCAAAGTGTATGCCCGATTTTGCCGGGTCTTGGGGCCTCATTCAGGTGTCTGCCCACCATTTCATACGCAAGGTAGGGGACATCCGGGCACCCGCCGCCTGAAATATTGACGATGCATTTTGTTTTTTTTTCAATGGTAATCTTCATGTTAGCGGCCCGGACCATAAGGTAGTCGCCAAAATCCTTGGTATGAAAAAGGTCCACGGGTTTGAGCAGGGGATGGGTCACCGGCACCACTTCCAGGGGTGGAAGTCCTGCCTCTTCAAGCTGTCTGGTCAGCATCAGCTTTTCAATGAGGGGAAACTGAATCACCAGATCGCAGCCGCTTTGAATCCCGGGAGGAGGCCCCATCACCTTGATCTCCCATCCCCGGGATTTTAAAAAATTTTCCGCCTGAATTACTTCGGATGTGTTTTCAAACACCAGAATACCCAGATCTTCCTTTACCTTCCTGGATAAATCCTTTTGTGTCCGGTTAAACAGGCGGGATATGCGTTTAAACACAACTATTATCCTTTCCGGATAAAAATCTGGGTATCATCGGCGTTGTCCTTGATATCAGAAACGTTCCAGCCTTTGCTCTCTGCGGCCCGGACCACATTCTCCCTGGAGGCCATGTTGTCCACTATAACTTCAAGCTCACCATCGCTTCCGGATTTTATGGCATCCAGGGTCATCAGTACCGGTTGGGGGCAGGAAAGACCTCTTGCATCGACTATTTTGCTCATTGTATTTTCCTTATCTTTTTATATGAAAAAACTGAACTAACCGGTTAGTTTCTTTCATGATTTGTTGTGGCCTAACCTCGGTGAAAGACCACGTCGGCCATGGCCGTTATTCAAATTAAGCGGCAATTCTTTTCTTCATGGCAAATCCGATGAAAAGGCAAACAACGAAACCAACGATAACAGCGGCGATACCGTGTGGCCCAACCCCTTTTGGAGAACTTGCCAGTCCAAAATTGTGGGCAAAGGCCGCACCGGCAATCATGCCCAGTACAAAGACCGAGGCATCGGTATCCCCTTCACCGGCCAGGAAAAGCTGACGCCCGGGACAGCCGCCGGCCAGGGCAAAGGCCAGTCCGGCCAGGGCCATGCCCAAAAAATTCCAGACATGAAGGTTATGGGCCACGGGCTGGCCTATAAATCCAGGATGAAACTGGCCCAGAACGACATTAGCAATACAAGCAAAGATTAAAAGGGATAAAAAACCTGAAAGCAAATGGGTCTGACCGAACAAAATCAGATCACGAAGGGCCCCCATGGTGCAGAACCGGCTGCGCTGGGCCAAAAATCCAATACCCAGGCCCACCACAAGGGAAATCAGCAAAGGCGCATGCATGGCCCCGGGCCCTTTAAGGCTGTAAAACAGCACGCCGCTTTTACCTTCCCCCGGTACCTGGGGATAGATAAACAGAAGAATCAGAAGGCCAAGCATCACCAGGGGCAGCATCCATCCGGCACCTGCATGGGTGGCCTGGGAGCGTCCCAGGTTATACCCGTTTTTCAGGAACATGACCCCGATCCAAACCCCAAAGCCCAACCCCAGAAGTCCCAGGACGGCATTCAGGTCGCCGCCGGCCAGGCGAAGCACGGCCCGCCAGGGACAACCCAGAAAAACAAGGGCACCGATCATGGCAAAAACGCCCAGGACAAAACGAACCATGGGTGCTGATCCGCACCTTGGCTTAAACTCCTTGAAGCTGTAGGCCGCAACCAGGGAACCCAGCACAAATCCAATAATTTCAGGGCGGATATACTGAACAACACCAGCCCTGTGCAACCCGATGGCCCCCGCGATGTCCCGTTCAAAACAGGCAACGCAGATTCCCATATTTCCCGGATTTCCAAGTTTTTGTAAAACAGCGGCAAGAATTCCAATCACAGCGCCCACAACAACGATGCCGACGCGGGTGGAAAAAAAATTTTTAGCCATGGTCCGGCTACCTCCTATACATTTCATTATTCATAACAGGTTCCACACAAAACAAAATTGCTCTTTCATGAAACATTTTTTTGTCATTCATGACAATTTTTATCCAATTGATTATGGCAATAGAAATTTTGAATATCGATTTGAATTATGAATAGCTTTTGCGCATGTCGGACACATGATGAAATGAACCCGGAAAAAACTGAACCGGGGAGCGCGGGCGCCCCGCCCGCGCTCCAGGATATAGCAAAAAGGGCAAGTTATTTAATCTGCGGTCCTTAAGCCTTAGGCAACATTGGGGTGAAAGGCTATCGAATCTCATTGCCCGGCAATGGGGGCCACAAACCGGGACTCTGAATCCCAGGGAAAAAGAATCCAGGTATCCTGACTGACTTCCGTGACATGGACGTCCACCAGGGGTTTTCCTGCAGGTTTGGCATAAACGGTTGCAAAATAGGCATTGGGCAGCATCTGTCTTACAATTTTGGCCGTACCTCCCGTATCCACAAGGTCATCAATAATCAAAAGCCCTTCCCCGTCACCGTCCATGGATTTCAGGATGGTGGATTCACCCTGGTTCTGCCAGTCATAGCTGGTGATGCAGATGGTGTCGATGAGATGAATATCCAGTTCCCGGGCAATGATGGCTGCCGGTACAAGTCCGCCCCGGGTGACGGCCACAATGCCCTTCCATGTGCGGTTAAGATCATGCAGACGCCAGGACAGGGCCTTGGCGTCCCGGTGCAGTTGTTCCCAGGAAATGGGGTAGTTTCGGTTATACCGCTCGTTTTTATTTGACATAACAGGCGCCTCCTTTAAAATACAGGCTGAAAAATTTTCAAGTCTGCCTGTTTTATGTTATCCAGGGGGAAAAGAAAAGAGGCTCGGTCGAACAAAAGCAAAGGAACGAAAATGAAAAAAGTCATCCAATACTGCCCGTCATGCGATGGGGAACTTGTTGTCAGGCGCGCCTGTCCCCATGTCATCATATGCTGCGACGCCTGCGGCAAAAGCTACCCCCAGGATAAATACAAAGAACTGATAGATGATTACTGGGAGGAGAAGCTGGCCAATATACCGGTGAACCGGCTTTAGGCCCATGATCAAAATCATTTAAAATCAGACCCTGGTATGGTAATATTAATTTTTAAGTAAATTCTTCAACCCCTTTTTTTCTTTTGGAGTTAATATGACCCGTTTCCCAGGACAATTGGTCAGAGTATCTATTTTCACCCTCATGATAATCTGTGTTCACGGCATTACCGGCCCGGTCTGCCGGGCAGCACAGCCCACAGCTCTCCCTCAGAAGTCGGAAATTTTTCCGGTGTATGACCTGATCAAGCCCAATGTGACATTCTGGACCGACATATTTACCAAATACACCCGGGGCCAGGCCCTGGTCCACGATATGGGTAACCTGTCCAGAATTTATGAAGAGCTCAAACTCAATCCTGCCAGGAGCAAAGACGCTGCCCTGGCAAACAAAGCAACCAAGAAAAAGGCCCTTGAAAAATATAGAGCCGTTTTGCTTGCCCTTTCCAAGGAGAAGATCCCTGAAACACCCCTGGAAAAAAAAGTGGCCGCCCTGTTCCCAAACACAACCAAGCCGGTGGCGTTCAAGCTGGCCGCCAAAAGGCTTCGGGTGCAAACCGGGTTACAAGAGCATTTCATGGAAGGGGTAATCCGCTCAGGCGCCCTGATCGATGAGTTTAAAATGATATTCAGATCCTATGGCCTGCCCGAAGACCTGGCCTACCTGCCATGCCTGGAATCAGCCTATGATGTCCAAACCTACTCAAAATACGGTGCTGCGGGCTTATGGCAGTTCACCAGTTATACGGGTAAGCTGTTCATGGATATCAACTATGTGGTGGACCAGCGCCGGGACACCATCGTCTCCACCCATGGGGCCGCCCAGCTTCTGAAAAGAAACCATGAAAAGCTTCAAAACTGGCCCTTGGCCATTACAGCTTACAACCACGGCCTTTACGGCATGTCCCGGGCAAAAAATAAGCACAAAACCTATCCTGCCATATACACCGAGTACAGCAGCCGCTCCTTTAAATTTGCCTCACGCAATTTTTATCCGGAATTTATCGCCGCCCGCCAGGTAGCGAAAAATTATGTTAAATATTACGGCAATATCACCTTGGATAAACCGGGACAGCAGACCCGGTACAAGGTGCAGGGATTTGTAGCCGCAAAGGATCTTGTCCGCACATTGCCGGTGGATCTGAAGACGTTGCAGGTTATGAACCCGGCGTTACGAAAGCCGGTCTTTGACGGCAGGAAATACATCCCGCCAGGGCAAACCCTGTATCTGCCCAAGCACATATCTTCGGACCTGCTGGACAAAACGCTCAGGTCTTTATACCGCACGGCCCAGAGGCCCACCCCCTTTCACCGGGTGGTCAAGGGGGATACCGCCGGCGACATTGCCGATGCCTACAAGGTGCCCCTTCAAGACCTGATCGCACTGAACGGTCTTGGGAAAAAGGCGGTGATCTGTGTTGGCCAGACCCTGAGAATTCCGTTCAAAGAAAAAAGCCGGCCACGCCGGACGGCGGCGGTTTCAAACCCGGACGCCTTGACCCAGTCAAAAACAACGCCGGAGTCTGAAAAACAGCCGGATCAAAGCAAGCTGCCCACACCTCCCCTGGACCTGGAGATTGTCACATCGGATCTTGAACTGAAAACTGTCCACGACGATAAAGGCCGTAAATACGCGATTATCCATGCCACACCCGAAGAAACCATAACCAACTATGCAGACTGGTTGGGTATTGATGCAGACGAAATCCGCAAATTAAATAAAATGTCATCAACCCAATACATCAGTGCAGGCCATGAAGTTACAATTCCGTTGCCGGCCTCCGGCGCCGCGGATTTTGAAGAAAAAAGATTTGAATTTCATCAGGAGATCATTGAAGATTTTTTCAACGCCTATTTCATTGTCGGCACCCAGACATATACCGTTGCACCGGAAGATACGACATGGGATCTCTGCCGTAATAAGCTGGAGATTCCCTTCTGGCTGCTTCAAAAATACAATCCCGATATTAAAATCAACATTTCTGTGGCCAAAGGCCGGATTCTATTATATCCCCTGGCCGAACCCAGGGCTAAGCATCCGGACGGTTCAAAAGACCTGTCATAGCTCCAAAAAACTTTTTTTTAGTTAAGCCTGTCCTGGAAATAAAAATACGATTAATATCCAGCCAAATGGAAGGGCTGCCATGATGAAAACGAACATTTCCAACATCTCGCTGCTTACCGCTCTTACAATCGCAGCCGTGTTTTCCGGGATCATTCTGTGGAATATGCAGAGCACCTTCACAAAATTCAGTCAGAAAAATAAGGAAGGGCTTCGAACTTTTTATATTGATCAGCAAAAAAAACTGATCAAAAACGAAGTTGAACGGCTGACCAAACGAATATCCGCCACAAAAAACGCCATCATCAAGGCTGCCGAAGAAAATCTTAAAGACCAGGTGCATTCAGCGGAAGATTTTATTCAAAATGTTTACATGACCCATCAAGCGGATCAACATAAAACGCATATAAACAACTTGATCACATCTTTTAGCTGGGCCAACAAGTCGGGCTATTTTTATATTATATCCGGGGACGGTACAGTCAAACACCACGGTGCCAAGCCGGAACTAGTCGGCAAAAATATTTATTCCGTAAAAAAAGAATTTCCTGATTTCATAAAATTTCTTGAAGAGGCAAAAGCCGGCGGATCTGCCATGAAACAGTACATGTGCCATAAACCGGGCCAGGGCGACAAACGTTACAAAAAGCTCGGATATGCCTTATACAACAGGGCATTTGATATCATTATCGGCACCGGATACTACATGGACAGCCTCAATGAGCAGGGTAAACAAGAGATCCTGGAAGTAATTGCCGGGGACAGATTCGGCTATCAGAATTATGGTTACTTCTGGATATTTTCAACAGATTATAAAACGATTTTTCACATTGATCCCAATATCTATCATACGGATCTGAAAACATTTCGTGGCGAAAACAACAAACTGGTCATCAAGGAATTTGTTGACATCGCAACGTCCAAAGGCAGTGGATTCAGCACGTATTACTGGGAAATTCCCGGACTGGACACGACTGCTGAAAAGATATCGTATCTGGTATATATTCCGGACTGGGACTGGATTGTCGGATCTGGATTTTACTTTGAAAATTTTTATGAACTTGTGGGAACGGTGGAGGGAATAAGCAGTTCACTTCTCAAACAGGAGACAATAAAAAACAGCCTGATTATCATCTCTCTTTTTCTTTTTACACTGGCGGCGGCACTTTTTATTTATAAAAGAATCCGAAAAATAGAGATCGAGCAGACAAAATTCCTCAGTGAACTGCTGCAGTACAAGACAGTGATAGACAAAAGCGCAATCGTCAGCATTACTGATCTGAACGGAAACATCATTCACGTGAACAACGAAATGTGTGAGGTCACAGGGTTTAACAGAAAAGAGTTACTGCATGTGACCCACAGTCAACTCAGGCATCCGGACAACCCGGCTTCAACGTACCGGGAACTATGGGCGACCATTAAAAAGGGAAAAACCTGGCGCGGGATCTTTAAAAATCTCAAAAAAGACGGTGGGTATTTTTTTCAAAAATCGACCATCGTGCCGTTTAAAGATGAAGATGGCGAAGTGATTAAATATATTTCCATCAGCCATGATGTCACCGAAGTGTTTGAAAATAAGTCCCAACTTCAAAAATACCTCAATTATGACACGTTGACCGAGTTGAACAACAGAAACAGTCTGCTCATGGAGATAAAAAAAGTCAAATCTGCAGACCTTGCGATCATTGATATAGACGACTTTCATAAAATAAATGAAACATACGGGATGAAGGTCGGAGACCAGTTGCTTAAAATATTTGCGTTAAGGCTTTCTGCTCATATACATCTGTACCGCTATTTTATCTACAGGCTGCACTCTGATGTATTTGCCGTATTTTCCACCCAAAGCGATAAGAATCTTTTTATCATTGATGTTGAAACAGCACTTAAAGATATTGTTAAAGAGACCTTCATCATCGGGGACAAGGAACTGATGATCAGCACCATCACAGGGTACGCGCATGGCTCGGATAACATTATGGCCCATGCAGATGCGGCGTTGCAGTTTGCAAAAACAAACAATATCGATCATTACGCCTATGATCCTTTAAAAGTGGATAACAGCAAGATCTATGAACAAAATATCCGGGTTGTAAAAATGCTCAGCAGTGCCATTGATGAAGATCGGGTCGTACCGTTTTTCCAGCCGATCACAGGTGCGGGCGCACCAAAGTATGAAAGCCTGATGCGTATCAAAGACACGGATGGCGGCATCATCTCTCCGGCACAGTTCCTTGATATCAGCAAGCAGACCCGGTTTTATCCCACGCTGACCAAAATCATTGTAAAAAAGACCATAGACACATTTGTCCACGATAACAGCAAGTTCAGTATTAATATTTCGACGGAGGATATCCTGAATAGCGAAACCATGGGCTTCATTTATGACTATGCGGTTGATAAAAACGTCATGTCGCGCATGATACTTGAAATTGTGGAGTCGGAAAGTCTGTCTTCCTACCCCCGTGCAACAGATATCATTTACAAATTTAAAAATGCCGGGGCAAAAATTGCCATTGACGATTTCGGCACAGGATACTCCAATTTTGATTATCTGCTGAAGATCAAAGCAGACTATATCAAAATTGACGGCAGCATCATCAAACTGATCACCAAAGATGAGCGGGCCGTTGATGTGGTTAACTCCATAGTCTCTTATACAAACAAACTTAAGATGAAACCCATTGCAGAGTTCATCTCCAGCGAGGCGCTTTGTGACAAGGCAAAAGCCCTTGGGATCTCTTATCAACAAGGATTTTACCATGGCAAACCCGATCCGATCCCTGATAAAACGATTTTCTAATCCCTTTATATCCTAGCGACAAAACATGGATTATGGCTTTTTAATGCATCCCATGTTAAATTTTTTTATGAGAATTCTTCATATTTTAAGTCAAATGCCTGATTTCACAGGCTCAGGGAAGACCGTCCAGGCCATTATCCGGCAATCTTGTGCCAGGGGGCATGAAAACTTTCTTGTGGCAGGCATTCAGGATGATTTTAAATTAGATCCGTCGTTGTTACCTCCGGAACATACCGAATTTGTCCGGTTTAACCATGGACACCTTGATTTCAGGCTTCCGGGCATGAGCGATGTCATGCCCTACCCCAGCACGGTTTTTTCGTCAATGAACAAAGATCAGATTGGCCGGTATGAAACCGCATTTAGACAGGTCCTTCAAAGGGCACGGGAAAAATTTCGACCGGATCTAATCCATACCCACCATCTTTGGATTGTTTCAAAAACAGCCAGACATATTTTTCAGGACCTGCCCATGGTAACCTCCTGCCACGGCACAGGCCTTCGCCAGTATTTTTTATGCCCCGGGATGGACCTGGATCTTGAAAATGCCATGGCAGATATCGACGCCGTTTTATGCCTGAGCCGACACCAGAGACAACAGATTATAGACATTCACAAAATAAATCCGGAAAAACTGCATGTGGTCGGTGCAGGCTTTGAAAAAAAGTTATTCTATGGTGAGCCAAAGCCTGAAAAAGGCCCGGTGCAAATCGTGTATGCCGGAAAACTGAGCCGGGCCAAGGGTGTTCCCTGGCTTCTTGCTGCATTGAAAAATATGACCGGCCCGGATTACTGCCTGCACCTGGCAGGCGGCGGCACAGGTCAGGAAAAACAAGAATGCCTGGCACTGGCTGCAGACCTGGGTGGCCGGGTAGAGGTTCACGGTTCCCTGTCCCATGAAAGCCTTGCCCGGCTCATGCGCCGATCCCATCTTTTTGTCCTGCCCTCATTTTTCGAAGGCCTTCCCCTGGTGCTCATGGAAGCGCTGTCCTCCGGCTGCAGGATACTGACAACCGCACTACCGGGGACCCGGGAAATATTTGAAGAGACCCGGTCCGGCATGGTCGATTTTCTGGAACTGCCTGCCCTTGAAACCGTGGACACACCCTTTCAAAAAGATTTGCCGGCCCTGGAGCAGGCCCTTGCCCATGCCCTGGAAATCAGCATCGCAAAGGCAGATCAGAACCGACAGCCGGATTTTGCCCAACTCAATCGACTATCCAGTACCTACACCTGGGAAAACGTATTTTCCAGAATGGAAGCCATCTATAAAAAAGTTTGCCGTGCCAGATGATGGAAAAAACTTAGACCCTGTTTAAAAACCAGGCATCAGACATCTCCGATATGTGTTCAGCACAATATGGATGAATCAATCTCGGTAATGGAACTGACCCCGGTCATAAACATGGCTTTTTTCAATATCTTTTGAATATGTTCCATGTGTAATTTAACGCCCAGGGAACCTGCACCCACAGCCGCCCGGATCACATCCCTGCCCAGAAGCACAAAGTCCGCACCCAGTGCCAGCATCTTCAGCACGTCATAGCCGGTCCGGACCCCACCGTCTGCGGTGATGATGACCTGGCCTTTAAGTTGTCCGGCAATCTCCGGCAGCACCTCTGCCGCTCCCGGCGTTGCATCCAGCACCCGACCGCCGTGATTTGAAACACTGACCACCTTGACGCCGGCATCAGCACAGCTCAGGGCATCCTCCACCGTCATAATCCCTTTGGCAATAAAAGGCAGGGACGTGGCCTGGACCAGTTCTTTGAGATCCTTTACGCTCTTGCGGAATACCGGCTGATTATACCGGGCCATGATGGTGGACCCACATCCGTCAAGATCCACACCCACAGCAGGAGCGCCCAGTTCTTCGGCCTCGTGGATAAGCCGTTTGAGCACATCCTGGGATCTGGGCTTGAAGATGGGAACGGTCGGTACGCCTTCTTTTTTTATGGCTCTGAGTGCCGGGTTGTCATCCGGGGTATAAAAAAATGTATCTCCCCGCCAACCCATGGTACCGGCATCTTTACAGCCCCGGATAACGGCCCGGCAGAAATCTTCTTCACTTATGGCATTGTTGTAACGCTCGGCACCTGCCGTGGAAGCTGCCATGACCGGAAAATCAAGTTTTGTGCCTAAAAATGAGCAGGAGGTGTCAGGTTCGGTATGTTCCCCCACCACCCGTAATTTAAAGCGCACCGCCTCAAGGGATGCAACATTTGCCCGGAAAGAGAAGCCGGCACCAGCGCCACCGAATCCAATGGGTTTGCCATAGGCCTCTTTCTGGCATATTTTATCAAAATTGCCGTCACAGGCCGGATAGGCCGCACAAAATCCTTTAAGGTTTTTTCTTGCCCTGTCCCGGACCTCGTCAAGGTTCTGGGGGATCGTTTCCTTATCAAGAATAACGCGATTATCAGACCCACAAGAGCTGCACTGTTCGGGCACTTCCTCCTGGTCCATCGTAGTAGAGCACATGGTGCATTGCCAGATAGTCATATCAAATGATGTCTCCTGTTTCACTATAGATTTTGTAAAAGCGTGTCTGCCAAAAGTTTGCTGTCATAATTATGTGCGGCAAGGGCGCTTGCCTTAAGATTGGGAACCCTTTCGTGGAATGGCGTACCCAAAGCCTCATACAAGACACCTAATGGAAGGCTTTGTTCCCACTCCTGGGCCAGCTTGAATGCCTTTCCAAGATCCTGGGGGTCATGATCCGTATCCTCGAGTTTATAAGCCCGCTCTTGATACCAGCTCAAGGTGTTTATTTTATTAAAGGACACACATGGCTGTAAAATATCCACCAAAGAAAAGCCTTTGTAATCCATGGCTTTGACGATCAGTTCCGTCAAATGCCCAGGTTCACCGGACAGCCCCCGTGCCACAAATCCGGCCCCGGCAGCCAAGGCAATGCCCAAGGCGGAAAATTGCGATGAGGGGGTACCGGTGTTCTGCAATTTTGTGGTCATACCCAGGCTTGACGTGGGAGAGGTCTGGCCCTTGGTCAGCCCGTAAATCTGGTTGTTATGCACCAAAAGCGTAATGTCGATATTTCGCCTGATTGCCGCCAGAAAATGATTGCCGCCTTCCCCATAACAATCGCCGTCCCCGCAGTTTACCACAACCGTAAGATCGTTGTTTGCGATCTTTGTCCCGGTTGCAAGGGGAAGCGCCCTGCCGTGAAGCCCATGAAACATGTTGCATTTAAGAAAGTGCGGCGTTTTGCCGGCCTGGCCGATACCGGAGATCAGTGTGAGTTTTTCAGGCGGAATCTGCTGTTGGGCAAAGGCACTTTTCATAGCGGAAAGGATCTGAAAGTCACCACATCCCGGGCACCATTTGTTTTCGTACTTGCAGTCGAAATCTTTTGGGGTAATCATTATTTCACAAGCTCCTTTGCCTTTTGAACAATATAGTCCGGGAAAAAAGGTCTGCCGTCATATTTTAAAATGGTGTCAAAGGAGTCGATACCGGCTTCCTGGGCAAGCAGTCGTCCCAACTGGCCGGACCCATTTTGCTCCACCATGATCAATTTTTTATTATCCAGCACCTGCCCGATGATTTTACGATCCATGGGCCAAAGATCTTTAAACACGGCAGCCCCGACCTCCATGCCCTGGGCACCAAGCCTGTCAACCGCCTCCAGAATATTTCCCCTTGTTGATCCCCACCCCACAAGGAACACCGGGGCCGTTGGATTCACCAGGAATGGGGCTTGCATCTCTTTGATCATGGCAGGCAGTTTTGCCGCACGCTTTTGTGTCATGGCAATTTTGTTTTCAGCATTTTCACTGATGTGTCCTTCGGGGTCATGCTCATTGCCCGTGACCCGGACAAGCCCCGGCCCCGAACAGGGTATGCGTTGTGGAGAGACCCCGTCTTTTACCAGGGCATAGCGCAAATAGGGTGCTTCGTCGCTGCCGCTGTTGTTTTGTTCATAAAAGCGTTCAATTTCAGGATCCACCTCAAGCGTATTCACTTCCGTCACCCTGGAGTTGGCCAGAAACTGGTCAAGAAGGACAATGGCCGGAACCTGGTATTTTTCTGCCAGATGAAAGGCCCGCTTCATGGTCTCATAGGTCTCAACAGGTGTGCCCGGCGCAAAAACAAACCGTGGGAATTCATCATGGGAGGCATGGATAGAAAAAAGCAAATCTGCCTGGCCGGTCCGGGTAGCCAGTCCTGTGGCCGGACCCGGACGCTGGGCATTGACGATCACCAGCGGCGTTTCCGTCATCCCGGCAAGCCCCAACCCTTCGGTCATGAGACAAAAACCGCCGCCCGAGGTTGCGGTCATGGCACGGACACCCGCAAAGGAGGCGCCAATGGCCATCATGACGGCGGAAATCTCATCTTCGGCCTGTTCAACGACCACAGGCAATTGTTTAGAATAAGGAATGACACTGGAGACCACACCGGTCGCCGGACTCATGGGGTAAAAGGGAAAAAACCGGCAGTCAGCGGCCAGTGCGCCCAAGGCGGCAGCCTTGGCCCCGCTGAGCACAACGTTATTGCTCTTTTTTGCCTCCCATGCAAAGCCGGTATCCTGGCCTAAGCCGCTTGCCGCCTCAAAGCCTTTTTTTGCCGCAGCAACATTAAGCGCCACGATTTTCTCGCCCTTGGCAGCAAACTGCTTTTTCAACACATCCGCCAGCAAACTTAAGGGTGCGCCGAGAACGGCAAGCACGGCACCTGCAGCCACAGAATTGGCTGTTATTTTATTACCGGCTTCTTCTGCCAGTTTTTTCAAAGGGATCTCAAATCGAGTCTTGTCTTTTGTCCCGGGTTCATCTGCGTTAATAATGGCAATGCCATCGGACCGCAACTCCTCTTTATGCAACTCATAGGCATTTGTGTTAATGCAGACAAGAATATCAAGCCTGTTGCCGGGGGCGGTGAGTTCCTTGTCGCTGAGTCGCAGCAGATTAAAATTATGCCCCCCCCTGACCCTTGATTCAAAATCATCCACGGAGAAGGTAAACAAACCGCTTTGGTGACATACTTCGGAGAGCAGGTCGCCAATGGTTTGAATGCCCTGCCCCGCCGCACCTGCAATTTTTAGTGTTACATCAGTTTTCATGGACGCCCCTTGTGTTATCTGTATAGCATAAAAAAAAATGATGAACGGTGACGTAATTTAGGTATGCTGAAAGCCTTTATACGCCTTGCCGACCTTCCCTGTACAGGGAAGCGGAAAGGTAAAAAACATTATTGCTGATCATGATAATGCTTTGTGATCTGTTTTTCAATATTCGAATTGACAAGTTCTATTATTGATCTAATTTGTGATACGAAAATAATACTTAGAGCCTATTTAAAAATTAGGGGATCGAAGCGAAATCTCATGTGATTGCAGCCGATTCATCTATTTTTAAATAGGCTCTTAGAACCACCAGGAAACAAGGAGAACAAAATGAACATACTGCTGTTGCAGGGCGGCGCCAAAAAAAATGGAAACACGGCAACGGTGCTGGAATGGGTGAATGCGGAACTGATTGATCTTGGCCATGATGTGGAAACGGTTTACCTGCATTCAAAAGATCTTAAAGGATGCATGGGCTGTGGAAAATGCAAAAAGACAATGGATGCCCCAGGCTGTATCCAAAAGGATGATATGCCTGAAATCATAGAAAAAATGATGAAGGCCCAGGCAGTTGTCTTTTCATCCCCCTTGTATTTCTGGGGCGTGAATGCCCAGCTTAAATCCGTCATCGACCGCACCTACAGCCTGTATACAAAAGTACCTGAACATATCTCCCTTGTGGAAGGCCAGCGCCAGGGGCTTTTAATGACAGGCGGCGGGCCTTTTGACAACAATGCCACAGAAGCATTCACCGCATTCGGCAGGATGCAAAAATACCACAAATCAATCAACGCCGCAGAATTGTTTGTGGGCGGATGCTCAACCCCGGATCAGATGGATGCCTGTGTCAAAGACCAGGCGTGTGAGTTTGCCCGTAAACTCACGGGTCAAATTTAATTTCCTGATTTAACTCTCTGGTTTATTTTTCGGGAATACCATTTTCGGCAAGGCTTTTATTTTTATACCGGCCATCTTCGGTCACATCCGCCCCAAACCATTGGGGCGGAATAAACGCCCTGGCCTGGGCTGGATCACCGAACTCCACCTCACATAATAAAAGGCCCGCAAGCGCGCCTGAAAATTCATCAATTTCAACGGTAAGCCTGTTTTCAAGAGGCGCTTTGGACCGTTGTTTTTCCACCTGGCGATCCTGGGTTAACGGCCACAGAAGACAAAAATCCGATTCATTGATCCTGATTTCCGCTTCATCCCGCACAAGGCCCTGCCCCCGCTTAAAGGTCATGAAAAATGCATCGCCTTTCTGACGAAGTCTGATCTCAACAGAATCCCGGGATTTGGAAATATAGCCCTGACGGATATAGGTGGTGGATTGCAAAGAAATTTCCGGCATTTTTGCCAGCAAAAATTTTCGTTCTATCTCTTTCATTATACACTGTTCCCTGAATTTTGAACTTCCTGCCACAATTGAGAATAGGCCGCCACAGCCCCTTCTTTTCCGGCGTAGGACAGGGCCGGGGCCCTATGGACGCCCATGCGCTCAATATGAGTAGAAAAAGGAACCCAGGCCTCCATCACCTGTTTATTTCCGCTCCGGATCTCCTCCATGATTTGCAGGTGCAGGGATTTACTCTGCTGAACCATGGAGAAAAACGGAAATATCTTGGATGACTGATAGCCCTGTTCTTTAAAAAACGCATACAGTTGTTCAAGGGTTCTTTGGGACAATGTGGTGGGGATCACCGGCACCACAATACGATCCGCCACCTTGAAAACATTTTCCGAAAGCAAAGAAATATTGGGGGGACAGTCCAGAAGAACGATATCATATTCGCCATCAACCGGTTTAAACGCCTTGTTCAATCTGGAGCGTTTCTTTTTCATCCGGGACAGAACAATATCAAAATCCCTGAAACTCATGTTGGCCGGCAAAAGATCCAGATTTTGAAAATCACTTTCTCTGATGGCATTTGCAAATTTTTTTGTATCTTCAAAAAAGGTGTTATTTTTCAGTTTTTCGGACGGCTTCACACGAAAATAAAATCCTGAGGCCCCCTGGGGATCCAGGTCGCACAAAAGAGTCCGATTGCCGCTTAATGCACTGGCATATGCCAGGTTGACCGAGGCAGCGGTTTTTCCCACACCGCCTTTGTTGGAATAACAGGCAATAAGTTTCATAAATCTTTATCTCCTTATGAATCAACCTGGGCGTTGGCTTGTTTAGTTGTTGTATTCTTTAAATCAAACAGGGCATTAAAGGCCCCCTGGGTATCCGGGCTATAAAATCGGGACAGATTTTCAATAATCATCCTGCGCTCTGCCAGCTGTTTACGGTAAAGCATGGCCGTCAACGCCCCGATACTTTCGGCCAGGGCCTTAGCATTGGGGCCATTGCCCGGATAACGATCAAGACACTGGGCCAAGGTGGCCTGCTGGACAGACTGGTCATTGAAACTTCCCAGATGTTCCTGCAGCCCTTTAAGGGTTTTAAGCAGGCGTTTTACCGGTTTGGCGTCAAATAAGGGCTGGGCCGATTCAATTAGATACCGCAATTTTTTGCACTGGATGCGCAGCTCATGAATGGTCTCATCCGGGGTATTATCGCTTATTTCACCGGCAAGCTTGCACACCTTTTTATATCGCTTTAAAACAAGATCCGCGGCAAAAACTTTGGACGGCGCATCGGCCTTGGGGCCTTTGGGCAAGGCCTTGGGATTTTCAAATAACGTTTGAATGGCTTTTATCTGTTTTTTGTAGGCCTTGGACTTCAGCATGGTCTTAACCTTTCCAAAGGCCTCATCCCGATCCTGTTGCAGCAGGTCAAAAAGCACCTCAAGGCCCGGATGGGCCTGGGGGGGGACCAGGGCAAAATAATCGTCCTTGGATAAAAGATAAACATCCCGGTCCCGCATCAGATTGGTATCCTGCATAATATCCCTGAAATCCTGCTTCAACTGATCCAAGGTTTCTGTGGCCACCACGCCCTTGAACAGAGTAAGCACGGAACGGACCTTGCGCAGACTGACCCGCCACTGGTGAAGAAACTCGGTGTCCAAATCATCAATCAGTCCGGGTTCGTTTCGCCGGGTTACCTGCAAAAAGGTCTGAACGATAGTACAAAGGCTTTTCCTTGCAGGGGCATTTTCAGCCAGATGAATAACCGGCTTGGATTTATAATCTGAAATCCTAAGTTTAAGCACGTCTGCCGGAAGCCCAGGCTTTTGCACTTTCTCTAAAATATCGCAGATCAAAGTATGGCTGTCGGTGTAACCGCGCATGGGACGGGTCCGAAGCCAGGACCAGGTCTTTTTTCCACGGTTCAACGAGACCGATTCAACGCGGCAGCATGTTTTTTGCTCGTCGTCCAGAAGAGTTAACGTATCCCGAACCATGCTCACCTGACCCGCCGGTGTAAACGCCCGCAGAGGTGACAGATCCAAAAGCAGGTCCCTGACAGGACCCAGGGGAAGATCCCGGGCAAATTGCCATGCATATTTCGGCGAAGTCTGTACTGTTACATCACCTGACCAGCAGATCCTGACCAGATCGGATTCCGTCTGGATTAAAAGGGAATCCGAATTGTAAACCGCCGCATCAAAGGTATCCAGAGCCCTCCCCTCTTCGGGCTCACAGGCATTCCCCATAAAGGTCACATTTGAATCCTTAAGCGCGGCATTTATCTTTTTGAGATTAATACCGGCCGATAGCATAAACGTCTGCGAAGCAGGCAAATTCATCGTTCTGATTTTCCCTTGTTCTTTTTAATATATTCATGGATCAACTTTTCAATAATGGCCTGAACGCTGGTCTCTTTTTCAATGGCCATGATTTTAAGCGCCTTGAGCACCTTTTTCTCCAGCCTTAGGGAAGTATTCACCTTTTTGATTTTTACCATGTTAGATCCTTGTTAATTTTGCTTTATTTTGCTCCACAACTTGATATAATGACGTCATTAAACTATGATGTCAAGAATTATGGATTCAATGACAAAGTACGCCGCCATCGACATCGGCTCCAATGCTGTCCGCCTGCTTTTAGCCATGGTATCCGAAGAAGAGTCCGGACTTCGGGTAAAAAAAATATCCTGGATGCGCATGCCCATACGCTTAGGTGAAGATGCCTTTTTACAGGGCGCAATCTCGGATGAACGGGCCTGCAAACTGACAAAAACCATGGACGGTTTTGCAAAACTTATTGATGCGTACCAGCCTGTGGCGGTTAAAGCCTGTGCCACCTCGGCCATGCGGACCGCCCAAAACGGCGGGCAGGTATGCCGCAGAATCAAGGAACAGACCGGCATAGACATTGAAATTATCGACGGCAAACAAGAAGCCCGGTATCTTTTCCAGAACCGGCACAAAATAATGACGTCATCGGAAAAAGCAGCGTTGTTTGTGGATGTGGGTGGCGGCAGCACGGAAATTACGTTGTTCTGTGACGGCAGGGTCCGGGCCAGCCGTTCCTTTAACCTGGGCACCATCCGTCTGCTCAACAACCGGGCCCGGCAGCAGGACTGGGATCTTATGAAATCCTGGTTGAAAAAAATAACCCGGGGACCCAAGCCTGTGGAGGCCATTGGCAGTGGGGGGAATATCAATAAACTGTTTAAGCTGGCCAAAGGCCGTCCCGGAACATGGGTGACGCGGAAAAAAATAAAAAAAATCCGGGATGACCTGGCTGATTATTCGCTGGAAGAACGGATGAAACGCTTTAATTTGAAACCTGACCGGGCAGACGTTATTATCCCGGGGGCACGAATCTACATCAAAGCCATGGCCTGGAGCCGGTGCGAAAAAATCCATGTTCCCATGCAGGGGCTTGCCGACGGCATAATCCGGGTCCTCCACGACCAGAGAATAAAGGCGCAGTCTATGGGAACACACATAGATGCGCCTTAACAGTAAACAGACACAGGCCGAACCCCAATCACAGAAACGCCGGGGTTACAGCCTATCCTGAAAAAACTCAAACTTTCTTTATTGATTGAAGGCTGAAGCGACCGCGTGTTTGGACGAAAAGTTGCCCAGATGCAAGGCGCAAAAAAATTTGTAACCGGAGCAACCTGGTGGTTGTGAGGATTACAAAGTTTTTTGGAACGCCGCAGGTGGGTGACTTTTCGTTCAAACATTAGCTACAGCATGATCCGCTGCCACACCCCGTACACCCGTCAGGCGGTTTGATGCTGGATTCAAGGCGAAAGCCTGTACCTTCAAAATCAACATCCACAGGACTTGCTTTCTCCAGCAAAGCTTTATCCATGATGTACTCCACATCATCAAAGGTAAACACGGCATCGCTCTCTTTTTTCTCGTCCAACGCCATGGCAAGACTTGGTCCGCCGCATCCGTCAGGGTTAAGAAAAAGTCTGATGGGCACAATTTCTTTGCCTTCAAAATAAAGTTTTACCTGTTCCTGGGCTGGTTTGGTAACATTTATCATATTTGCTTCTCTCCTTTTATGTTTTGTTGAGAGTTAAGCCAGAATGCCGACAATCCAGGCTAACTCATAATTGTTAGTACCAACTTAATCATAAAATAGACACAAAACAATATCATCAACCTATTTTTTTTTAATAACACCGATCTGCTTTGGCAGCCATAGAAGACTCAGTCCCTGATTTTCTCCTTCAGTGCCCGGATAACCCCGGAACAGACCTGGTTGGCATCGGCCACAATGGCCACATCCGCAAGTTTCATCATCATGACATCGGGATTTTTGTTCACAGCCACATGGAAGTTAACGGTTTTTATTGTAAAAACCTAAGACTATTTTATGCACCAGAAACAGTATGACAGCTAATCCAATAAATATAGGCAAAATATAAAAGACTATAAAGGGGGCATTTTCAACTCTTTGTTCTTCATTTATAAACGGGAGGGTGAGTTTCTTATAGGCCTCCAGAAAGACGATAAAATTTAAAGTCCCCCCGACAATAATAACAGCGGAATTTATCAATCTCCGTTTCATTTTTTTCATAACTACTTGATCTCCCAAAACCAAATTTCTCTGCTTTTATTAAGATCAGAAACTATTCCAAAGAACTCATAAATGGTTCTGGTAAGCATGCTGCCGCCTGTTAGTTCATCTTTGTTCCAAAGATCAATATGATCTCCACTCCTGTTATCAAACGTCTCATTCCCTCGTTGCCAATAGTCCTTAAAAAACACTATGCCAGTTTTTCCATCCAGTTCATCTTGGAACGAACTTGGATTTATTTTTTTAGCCTTTCCTAACCAGCCAAATCCAGATTGTTTTAACCAAGCCGCCATCTCTTCGGCCAAAAGAAGATGTTTCATGCCCGGATGCCCCCAACATTTCTTTGCCTTGGAATTGACGGTTGAAATTCCTGATTTTATCAAAGCATCACTAAGCATGATTGCACAATAATTTCCGAAGGGGCGTGATCCCGTTGCCTGTTTATTTTGGCAACGGGCCGTTATTAAATTCTTCTCAGGGTAATTTTTCCACAATGCCTTGAATGTGATCATGACATATCCTTACAATCTTTTGATTATTCTTGGATGGTTAATGCCTGAGCTGAGGGTTGGGCGTTTTAATTTGAAACCTTTAGATAAAAGTTTTAGTTTCCTTAACCACAGACTTCCGAAAAAAGTGCGCAGTACGCCCGGTCCCACTCCAGCGATTTGTTATATTTCTGTTTAAAGATTGCTACCCAATCAATACTTCGATTATTACCGCTGATGCAGTGGCTATACCTATATCTTCTAATGTTTTTCGTGCAGCAAGAGAGCAGGATTGTTTCCCTTCCAATGCAGCCTTTGCGTTAAGTACGGCGGATATAAGACCGATAGTCGCTGCCGTGGACTCTATATAACCGCCATTGTCTGTAATGTCATTTAGCGTGTGGGAAACATCGTTACTCAATTCTTCATTTGAAAAACCGCTCGACTCGACATCAGAAAGGTTATTCGCAACTTCTTCCGTAGCAAGAACATTAATATCTGGATATTTGTCCAGATGCTCGCCAACATAATGAGCTGAATTGGCAGCTTTTAATTGAACATCTGATATTTCACCTGTGGTAGTGTTCGTTAACCGCACATCAGCCCCAGGGTGATTTGTTAATTCGTATAATTCTGCGTCAATATCATCACCGTCTGCATTTTCTGCTTCTACAAATTTAATTTCGTGGTAGATTCCTTTGACATTATTCGAAATCCCTTGTAGTTGCTCCGGGGAATACTGAGATAAATAGGTGGAAATTTCTTCAATATTTGCGTCGACTAAATCATTATCAGATCGTTTAATTGCTTCGATGACAATCATTTCGTCTGATGTAAATGCATGTGCTTGTTGATCCCCTATAAGCTTTAAGAGTACAGCTGGGACAATGCTAATATAGACTCTCTTATCCATCTCAATCTCCCTCTACAGCCAGCTTTCAATTTCTAAAATTCGAAGTTCTAATTTACGCTTCCTCAAAAACAATCTTGTTCTTGCTCCTACGCTGAGATTTCCTGTGACAATGTGTTTATATTGTTTTATCTGTAAGTATTTTTCTAAACTTTCCTTTAATGGTAGTATCCCCTCTTGAATCACCACTTTCATGGTTTCTTTATCAATTAAAGTATCTGCGTCTGCTTGCTCCTTGAAAGCTTTGCCGAGATTAGCACAAGCATTGACAATCTTTTGCTCATCCTCTGTTAGCTCTTCATACTTGCGCGGCTTCCCTTTCCATAATCGCATTGCACCCCATCCACCAGCAATCGAAATACCAGCTAAGACAATAGTTCCGGTAAATACGCTCCCTCCCAGCCACGCTAAAGTAGCACTATTTGCGGCAGCACCACTCAATGTCCCTATCGCAGTTCCCGTACCGGCAGTACCCACCAACGAAGCAACACCATAAACACCTGCTGCGGCACCAGCACCCCCAAGCTTTGCAACAGTTGCATTAACAATCCGATCGGCATTACTTGGTTTGATTTGCATAATCGCTGCTAAAATATGTGTGAGATCATCAGCCGTTTTTTTGAACCACTCTCCGTTCAATGGAGTCCTCCTGAAATATAACAGTTTTAATATATGAAAAATTTAC
>Ga0193963_1000428_pt1 | contig 22428 bp, 18 predicted proteins | sample FB_6_MG_FD_140359 | JGI IMG/M metagenome (GOLD analysis project Ga0193963, IMG submission 140359) | Microbial mat bacterial communities from the Broadkill River, Lewes, Delaware, United States - FB_6_MG | ecosystem: Environmental > Aquatic > Freshwater > River > Microbial mats | place: USA...
AGAAAATGAATATGCAGAGGATTTTACTGCAGAAGATTATGTAATTGAAATATTGAAAAATGATAATAGTCAATTAGAAAGATTAATTTATGATTCTCGAATTAGATGTACTGTATATAGTTACTTAACAGAAAAAAATATCACTGAAGAATTAATATTAACAGAATTTTGTTTTGAACAGGATGATAGTTATATTAATTTGAAGAAATACCTTGCTAGTCAATATGAAGGTATATCATTAGAAACAGATGCAAAAGATGATTTTATTTATTTAGTGAAATATGAAGTGCTAGATAAGCTGTTTCAAAATTATTACAAAGATGGAGATAACATAATTATACCTGCTCAAAATTTTCTTAATGTTATAGCAGATAAGTATCAAAATATACCATTTAAAGTTGATATTATTGATGATTCACTTAAATTTATGTATAACGGAAATGGTTATAAAGATGATTTTTTAAAGAATTTTATGCTTGCTGATGATGCTTCTGCATATGATTTATTTAGGGCTGTAATGCTAAAAGAAAATAAATATTTGGATGAAATAATTACAAGTGATGAAATTAAGATATATGCTCAATCAGAGTTGCTATCAAAAGGTATTAATCCGTTGATTTCAGTTTCAACATGGGAATATAGATATCTGAGAGAAAAAAGGTATTGGGTAGAGAGAAATCTAGATGATAATGCAGAACTTACAGCAGAAGAAGTATTTAATGATTTAAGAGAGAGCTTAGGATTAAATGAAAATGAATATGCAGAATTATCAAATTTTGATATTAGAAATATAATGGTTATTAGTGAAAGGTATAATGCTAATAGTTATCTATCATATCATCCTATAGATATTTGTTATGATGTGTTAGATAGAACAGTTGCAATGATTTCAGAGACAAGCTATGATTTGAAAGGTGTAAATATTGAGATAGAGCCTGTTAGATATTATCCAAATGGTGACTCGGCAGCTCATATATTGGGATATCTTGGTAAAATTTCATCAGATTCGGAAATCAAAAGATATATAGACGAAAATGGTTATAGTGGACAAGATATAATAGGTAAAACGGGTATTGAAGAAAAATTTGAAGATTATTTACATGGAGAAAAAGGTAGTAAAACGGTAACTGTAAATGCTAATGGTAGTGCAATAAACTCAGTATCTGAAAAAAATCCTGTTCCAGGAGATACTTTGTATACTACAATTGATTTGAATATTCAAAAGAAAGTTGAAGAAGTTTTGGATAAGGGTCTAAAATGTATTCAAACAGGAACAACATATGAGAGTGAATGGGGTAGATATCCATTTAAAGATGCATATAAAAATGCTAAATCCGGAGCGATGGTTGTTTTAGATGTGAAAGAAGGCGAAGTTTTAGCTTTGGCGAATTATCCTTCATATGATTTAAATTTGTTTGCAAGAGGTATATCAACAGATAATTGGAATACTCTTTTAAATGATTCTAAAGATCAGATAGCACCAAGGCCATTATATAATATTGCTTTATTATCTGCTATTCAACCAGGTTCGACTTTTAAAATGGTTACAGCGTTAGCAGCTTTGGAAAAGGGAGTAAATCCTTTAGATAAAATTTATTGCTCTGGATACATGAATATAGGGCTTAGAAAATTTGGATGTTGGATATATAATATGTTTGGCAGATCACATGGAAATCAAAATTTATATGAGGCAATTAAAAATTCGTGTAATTATTATTTTTTCACTTCTATGTTAGGAGAAAATCCTCAGACAGGTAAAAAACATACAATAAAATTAGATTTTGAAGATGTCACAAATATGGCTAAAAATTTAGGGCTAGATGATCCAACTGGGATAGAAATTGATATTCCAAAAGAATCATATGGAACAGTTCCTAGTATTGAGGCAAAGAAATCAACTATGAAATTGTATTTGTCTATTTTTTTAAAAAATGATTTGATTCACTATGTAAAAGAAGGATATGATATGGATGAAGTAGAACTTAGTGAATCAATAGTTAAAATATGTAGTTGGATAGATAAAGATGAGTTAATGAGTAGAAATCAAGTCGCAAATGCTTTAGTAAATTTAAATTTTGATCCATATAAAACATATGAATCACATGTTCCTATAGTAGATATAATTAAATATACATATATTAATGATTCTGTATGGAATGTAGGTGATAGTTTGAATTTGTCGATTGGTCAAGGTGATAATGCATATACACCTATACAAATGGCAAATTATATTGCTACTATAGCAAATGGTGGATATTTAAGAAATATAAGTGTTATTGATAAAGCGGTTAGTTATGATGGTAAAATAAGTTATCAAGGTGAAAGAAGTGCTAAGCGTATAGATTTAGCCGATTATGATTATTTAAACGAAATTAAAATAGGAATGAAATTAGTTGCTGAAGATGCCTATGTATTTAAAAATTTCCCTATAGATGTTGGAGTAAAAACAGGAACTGCTGAAAAAGATGGAATTAATCCTGAAACTGGAGAATTATATGATAATTATGCATGGTATGTAGCTTTTGCTCCATATGATGATCCTGAAATTGCAGTAGCTTGTCTTGTTTTTCAGGGAGGTTCAGGTTTGTATCCGCAACCAATGGTAAGAGATGTTATAGCAGAATATTTTGCAGCGAAAGGAATTATAGAAAGACCAAAAATTGAAGAATAAAAATATAAAGAGTAGGTGATAATATGAGTAAAGTTTTTTGTGTAGTTTCAGAAAATGATAACATAGGGAAATCATATCTAGCTCTAAGTATTGCCAGTCAATGTGTGGCATCTAAGGATTCTCGACTTTTAATAATTGAATTAGCTACTGGAGAAAAAGATATTGCAAGTTATTTGGATGTAGATGATGAAGTCATCTATGATGTATGTGATGTTATAAATGGAATATGTGATATTGATCAGTCTTTGATTGAAATTGATGAAAATATTGATTATTTGCCTGTATCTAGAGTTAAAAGCAAAATAAAAGACATTAGTAAAGCTAAAATTAGCAATTTCATAATCAATATGAAACGAGAATATGATTATATCCTAGTAGAGGTAAATAACTTATCATATAATTATTTTATTGATTATTCTTTGTTCAATAAAATAATGTACATGACCGATAATAATTTTTCTTCAGTTAAACATATTTTAAGTTCTAAGGCTATTTTTAGTGAAATTGATAAATCGAAAATCATTTATTTATTTAATAAATGTGAAATTGAAAAATCTAATTATAGAAACAAATTATCTGTAAATGATGTTAATATACTTTTACATGACTATGAAATAATTTATGTATCTAAATTAGAAAGTATTTTGAATTTTGATTACAATAAAATTAAAAGTGAAAATCTGTTCAATGAGGTTTTAAAGAAAATATAGATGAATGAAAATAAGATAAATGATATTTTGAAGATCGCTTATACATTAGACATTGATGAAGTGGGATTTACAAATAAAACTGACTTCTCATATTTAAAGAATGATTTGAAATATAGAATAGATAATAATGTGTTTTGTGAATTTGAAGAAAAAAATATAGAATTAAGATTGAATACGAATTCAGTTATGAGAAACTGTAATACTATAATAGCTGCAATTTTTCCTTATTTTCAAGGTTATGCAAAGCAAAACAAACAAGGTTTTGGAAAAATATGCTCTAGCAGTGTTGGTGAAGATTATCATTTAATAGTTAAAAAGAGATTAGAAGAGTTTGCATCTAAAATCAGTGAAATATATGATTTTTCATATGAAATATGTGTAGATTCAAATTATTTATTAGATAAGGAAATATGTAAAAATGCTAAATTAGGATATATAGGGAAAAATAGTCTTCTAATAAATAAAAAATATGGTTCATTTGTATTCTTAGGTTATATTTTAACTGATTTGAATATTAACGATGATGAAGTACAGAAATATAGTGAAACTAAATTACCGCTAGATTCATGCGGAGATTGTAAATCTTGCATAAATAATTGCCCTAACAATGCATTAAGCAATGAAGGGAAAATGAATGTTAAAAAATGTCTATCCTATTTAACACAAACTAAAGAAATTATTCCAATAAAATATAGGAAGGCAATGGGAAGCCAAATATATGGATGTGATGTTTGCCAGTTAATTTGTCCTAAAAATATATTTGCTTATGAGCAGTTTTGTGAGAATGATGAATTATACGTAGATATTGAAGAACTGCTGACTATATCAAAAAAAGAGTTCAAAACAAAGTATAGTCATTTAGCAGCAGCATGGAGAGGTAAAAATATATGGAAGAGAAATGCAATTATTGTAGCTGCTAATACAAATAGAATTGATTTATATGATTTAATAAAAAAAGATATAGATAATCCATCTCCAATGATTAAATATTATGCTAGTTGGTGTATAGATGAGTTAGAAAGGAAAAAAAATGAATAAAGCTATTATAGTATATGAAGAAATGATAAAACTATTTCCAGATGCTAAGTGTGAGTTGCATTATGAAACAGTATTTCAATTGTTAATTTCTACTGTGTTAAGTGCTCAAACTACTGATAAAAGCGTTAATGCAGTTGGAGATAAGCTTTATTTAGATTATCCTGATTTGAATTCGTTTTTAACAATGAGTCAATCTGAAATAGAAGAAAAAATAAAAATATTAGGTTTATATAAAAATAAATCTAAGTCGATATATAAGTTGGTTCGAGAACTTGATAATCAATATGATGGAATAGTTCCAAATAATATGAAAAATCTAATTACACTATCTGGTGTAGGAAGAAAAACAGCTAGTGTTGTTTTAGCAGAAGGTTTTAAGATACCTGCTTTTCCTGTTGATACACATGTGAATAGAATAGCATTAAGATTAGGGCTATCTAATGCTAAAACAGCAGATAAAGTATCTGATGATTTAATGAAACAATTTCCTAGGGAATTGTGGATAAAATCACATCATTTATTTATTAATTATGGAAGAAAGATTTGTATAGCTAGAAAACCTAGATGTGAGTTGTGCTCTATGACTGATATCTGCGATTATTATAATAAAATAGAAATAGGAGAAAAATAGAAATGAATGGAAAAGTAAATATTGTTATGTTTGAACCAGAAATACCAGCAAATACAGGTAATATTGCTAGAACTTGTGCGATAACAGGATGTAGTTTGCATTTGATAAAACCTTTAGGATTTTCAATAAATGATAAAATGTTAAAAAGAGCGGGTCTTGATTATTGGAATTTATTGGATATTTCATATTATGAAGATTTGGATGACTTTATAAGTCAGCATGGAGATTCTGATATATTTTTATCAACTACAAAGGCGGATAAGTTTTATACTGATGTTAAATATACAGAAGATTGTTATATTATCTTTGGTAAAGAAACTGCAGGTATTCCTGAATCATTACATAAAGCATATAAAGAAGGAAGAGTAAAAATACCTATGATAAATGACCCTAAAGCTAGGTCTTTGAATTTGTCTAATTCTGTAAATATAGTAGTTTTTGAAGCATTAAGACAATTAGGTTTTCAGGAAATGATTTAGAAAGTTTATTGAATGAGCTTAAATCATGAACATAGTTTATTTTTTAACACAATACTCATATATTACTTAAGAAAATAAAAATATGAAAAAAAATGAAAATTGTGCTTGCATTATATGAAATAATTTTATATAATAAGTTATAAAAAGTTTGTGAAAACTTTATGTAATAATATATTTGGATGAAGATTACGGGAGAGCCCTAGAAATAGGCGCCGAAGGAATAAGTAGATGTTAGCAAGGCACTATGATGATCTCAGGCAAAATGGACCGTAGTTGGACAAAACTCTGGAAAGCGTAGCACCGAAGGAGCAACTCCTAGAAATGGGAAGAATCTCTCAGGTTAATAACAGGGCGAAAAATGTGCATTCATTTTTTGACCTGTTTTTTTTACATATAAACGGGTCGGATAGGAGATAATATGAAAATTGTAATAATGACTAATAACGATTTAGTTTATGAAAAGTATAAAGATGAATATGATGTTGAGTTGTATGATAATTCATCTATACTAGAACTTTTAGAGAAAGTTAGACCACTAATACACAAAGGTCATGAGTTATTAACTCATCCGCTTTCTACGAGTGTAAAACCAAATGAAACTTTGTTCAAGTCGGTAGTTATAACTAAGACTTGTGGAAAGTTAGATCAAAATTCTTTGATGATTTTAGAAAACAGTATTCAAACATGTGTTAAATTTAGTAAAATTAAATACCATTTAGAATATACTGATCAAATTATTAAGGATTTTAAATTATTAGATTTCACTTCATTAACTAGTGCTTTAGATAACATCAGTGTTACTGTAGGCAACTTTTAATGATTGATAAATAAAATGCTTGAAAGAGCATATACAGGGTAATAAGTATTTACCCTAAAATTTTCGGAGGTGACTTTTTTGAAGTTAGAGTTAGGTTTAATTCATATTAAAGACATGCAATTTGCAACTGAGAGTAAAGTTGAAAATGGCGTAATTTATGTGAACAAAGAAGAGTTAAAAAACATTGTAGTGGAAGATGAAAATGTAAAATCTGTTGACTTTGAAATTGCGAGACCAGGTGAAAGTGTAAGAATTACACCTGTTAAAGACGTAATTGAACCAAGAGTTAAGGTTGAAGGAGAAGGCGGAATATTCCCAGGAATGATGTCAAAAGTTGATACAGTTGGTTGTGGAAGAACTAACGTTTTAAAAGGTAGTGCAGTTGTTACTACTGGTAAAATCGTTGGATTCCAAGAAGGTATCATTGACATGACTGGAGAAGGTGCAAAATACACTCCATTCTCACAATTGAACAACTTAGTAGTTGTAATTGATCCAGTTGATGGAATCAAACAACACGAGCATGAAAAAACAGTAAGATTTGCTGGATATAAAGTAGCTATGTACTTAGCTGATTTAGCAAAAGAAATGACTCCAGATGAAGTTGAAACATACGAAACTCCTTCATTATCAGACGGAATCAAAATGTATCCTGAATTACCAAGAGTTGCATACGTTCAAATGTTACAATCTCAAGGTTTAATGCATGATACTTATGTATATGGTGTAGATGCTAAGAAAATCATCCCATCATTAATGTATCCAACTGAAATGATGGATGGAGCTATTGTAAGTGGTAACTGTGTTTCTGCTTGTGATAAAAATACTACATATCACCACTTAAATAACCCAGTTATAGCTGAGTTATTAGCTGAGCATGGAAAAACATTAAACTTTGTTGGTGTTATCATCACAAACGAAAATGTTTATTTAGCTGATAAAGAGAGATCATCAAACTTTACTGCTAAATTTGCTGAGTTTTTAGGAGTTGACGGAGTAGTTATTTCACAAGAAGGATTTGGTAACCCAGATACAGACCTTATTATGAACTGTAAAAAAGTAGAAGCTAAAGGCGTTAAGACTGTAATTATTACAGATGAGTATGCTGGTAGAGATGGTAAATCTCAATCATTAGCTGATGCTGACGCAGCTGCTGATGCAGTTGTTACAGGTGGAAATGCTAACCAAGTTATTACTTTACCAAAAATGGATAAAGTAATTGGTAACATTGATGTAGTAAATATTATAGCTGGTGGTAATGATCATTCATTACATGCTGACGGTTCAATAGTAGCCGAGCTTCAAGTTATTACAGGAGCTACAAACGAATTAGGATTCAATAAATTGAGTGCTAGATAATAAGGAGGAAGATAAGTTATGATTAAAGTTGTTCAATATATAAATCAGTTCTTCGCTCAAATCGGTGGAGAAGAAATGGCTCACGTTAAGCCAGAATTAAGAGAAGGTGCTGTTGGCCCTGGTACTGCATTCAATGCAGCATTCAAAGGTGAAGCAGAAATAGTTGCAACTGTTATATGTGGAGACTCATATTTCGGAGAAAAAACTAAAGAAGCATTACCAGTAATATTAGACATGATTAAAAAATATCAACCAGATTTATTTATAGCTGGACCTGCATTCAATGCTGGTAGATATGGATATGCTTGTGCTAATGTTTGTAAAGTTGTAAAAGAAGAATTAAATATCCCAGTATTAACTGGTATGTATAAAGAAAACCCAGGAGCTGATTTAGCTAAAGACGTATTAATCGTTTCTACTAAAAACAGTGCTGTTGGTATGAGAGCTGCAGTTAAAATTATGGCACCATTAGCAATGAAAATAGCTAAAGGTGAAACATTAGGTTCTTCTGCTGAAGAAGGATACCTTCCAAATGGTATCAGAGTTAACTTCTTTGAGAAAGAAAGAGGAGCTAAAAGAGCTGTAAATATGTTACTTAAAAAATTAGCAGGGAAAGAATATGTAACAGAATTCCCTATGCCTAACTTTGATAGAGTAGCTCCAAACCCTGCAGTAAAAGATATTACAAAAGCTAGAGTTGCTTTAGTAACATCTGGTGGAACTGTACCAAAAGGCAATCCAGACCACATTGAGTCTTCATCTGCATCAAAATATGGTAAATATGATATTGAAGGTGTTATGGACTTAACAGCTGATACATATGAAACTGCTCATGGTGGTTATGACCCAGTATACGCAAACGAAGATTCAGACAGAGTTTTACCTGTTGACGTATTAAGAGATTTAGAAAAAGAAGGAAAATTAGGCGAACTTCATAGATATTTCTACACTACAGTTGGTAACGGAACTGCTGTTGCAAGCTCAAAAGCATTCGCTGAAGAGTTCGCAAAAGAGTTAGTTGCAGACGGAGTAGATGCAGTTATATTGACTTCTACTTGAGGCACTTGTACACGTTGCGGTGCAACAATGGTTAAAGAAATTGAAAGAGCTGGAATTCCAGTAGTACATATGTGTACAGTTGTTCCTATCTCTCTTACAGTTGGAGCTAATAGAATTATTCCAACAATTGCTATCCCTCACCCATTAGGAAATCCTGCATTGGATCCTGCTGATGAGAAAAAATTAAGAAGAAAATTAGTTGAGAAAGCATTAATAGCTTTAGAAACAGAAGTTGATGATCAAACAGTATTTGAAGATTAATCAATAGGAGGACTTATGAGTAAAGTTTATGACGTAGTAATAATCGGTGGTGGACCTGCTGGTCTATCTGCAGCATTATATGCAGGTAGAGCTAGATTAAGTGTTTTACAACTTGAGGCTGTTAAAGATGGTGGACTTATCACTTTAACTAATGAAGTTGAAAACTATCCAGGTTGTAACGATGGTGAATCTGGACCATCATTGATTGAAAGAATGGTTAAACAAGCTGATCACTTTGGCGCTGAAAGAGTAAAAGATGAAGTTGTTGAAGTTAAGCTTGATGGTGAAGAAAAAGTAATTACTGGTAAAAAAGGCGAGTACAGAGCTAAAACTGTTATCGTAGCTACTGGTGCTTCTCCAAGACCAATTGGATGTAAAAATGAAGCTGATTATATCGGCAAAGGCGTTTCATTCTGTGCTACATGTGATGCAGCTTTCTTTGAAGATTTTGAAGTTTATGTTGTAGGTGGTGGTGACACTGCTGTTGAAGAAGCAATGTATTTAACAAAATTCGCTAGAAAAGTTACAATCATTCATAGAAGAGATGAGTTAAGAGCTGCTAAATCTATTCAAGAAAAAGCATTCAAAAATGATAAAATAGCATTTATGTGGGATTCACAAGTTGAAGAAATTAGCGGAGATGGTATCTTAGAAACTATGATCGTTAAAAACAAGAAAACTGGTGAACTTACTACTATCAATGCTGACGAAGAAGATGGTACTTTTGGTTTATTCGGATTTATCGGATATTTACCAAAGACTAAAATCTTTGAAGGTCAATTAGATCTTGAACATGGTTATGTAATTGGTGATGATAATTGTCACACTAACATACCAGGTGTTTTCGTAGCTGGAGATGTTAGAGTTAAAACTTTCAGACAGGTAATTACTGCCGCTGCTGATGGAGCTATCTCTGCAAATGAAGCTGGAAAATACATTGAAAGTTTAGAAGATTAATATAGAATTTTAGAGGTGAGTCTTGTACTTGCCTCAATCCTAAATCAAGGAGGACATATAATGTTAGAATTAGATAAAAAGTCATTTGAAGAAGAAGTATTAAAAGGTGAAGGAAACATATTTGTAGACTTTTACGGTGATGGATGTGCACCATGTGCAGCATTAATGCCTACAGTTCACAAATTTGCTGAAACTTACGCAGGTAAAGGTTTAAAATTCTGTGCTTTAAATACAACAAAAGCTAGAAGAGTTGCAATCAAACAAAAAATATTAGGATTACCAGTTATGGCTATCTACAAAGATGGTGTTATAATTGAATCATTAGTAAAAGAAGATTGTAATGAAGAATCAATCGAAGCAATGATCAAAAAATACTTATAGTATTTTATAATCATATAAAAACAATATAAATTATTGCTACTGGGTTTACCCAGTAGCACAAATCATGGAGGAAAAAAATGAGCTTATTAAAAGATAAAAAAGTTATAATCATAGGCGACAGAGATGGTATCCCTGGTCCAGCTATTGAAGAATGTGTAAAAACTGCAGGTGGAGAAGTAGTATTCTCTAGTACTGAATGTTTTGTCTGAACTGCTGCTGGCGCAATGGATTTGGAAAATCAAAAAAGAGTTAAAGAAATAACTGAGAAAAACGGAGCAGAGAACGTAGTAGTAGTATTAGGTGCTGCTGAAGGTGAAGCTGCAGGTCTTGCATGCGAAACTGTAGAATTAGGAGACCCAACATTTGCTGGACCTCTTACAAACGTTCAATTAGGATTAGCTTGTTACCACATATGTGAACCACAAATCAAAGACATAGTTGACGCTGATGTTTATGAAGAGCAAATTTCTATGATGGAAATGGTTCTTGATGTTGATGATATAATTGATGAAATGTCTTCTGTTAGAGAAGAAGGATGTAAATTTTAATTAGATTTTAAATAATTTAATTTAATTTGAACATTATCTAAAAAAAGGTGATTATTCACCTTTTTTTAGAATAAATTACTTATAAAAAATTTTTATATTATAGTTGAAAGATATAATATTTTATCAACTATTTTAGGAGGAAAAATGAATAGTGTATTAAAAGCAACTGGATATGTTTTAGTTCATACTCCAGATATGGTAATGGATCATGGAACAACTCAAACTACTGAGAGAAGTGTAAATCCTGATTCTGATTATTTGAAAGAAGCACCAAAACATTTAAGAAGTTTTGAAGAATTTGTAGCATACCCACCAAACCAAACTTATATTGGAAACATGACTCCAGCTGAGTTAGGTCAAATGGAACAACCATGGGTAGATAAAAAAGCTGAAAGTAAAGTTGATGGAAAATATGGTGCGATTTACGCACAAGACGAATTTATTGCTATGATGCAAATTTCTGACGTTTTCGATTTAGTAATTTTAGAAACATCATTTGCGGCTTCTGTAAAAGAAAAATATGCAGCAAGTGAATTATTAAAAGAATATGCAGATCAAATTAAAGCTGGTGATGAATTAGCTAACATTGAAAAAGCAATTGCTGAAGAGGGCGCTAATGTATTAAAACATAACGGACAAGTTGTTGGTTGTGTAAAAAAAGCTCATGATATTGATGATAACTTATCAGCTCATGTAATGTTTGAAAACTTAGTATCTAAAGCTTCAAATGTTTTAGGTTTAATTAACTTAGCTGCTAAAAACAACATTAATAAAGAAGATATCGACTATGTAATTGATTGTTGTGAAGAAGCATGTGGAGACATGAACCAAAGAGGTGGAGGAAACTTCGCTAAGGCTTGTGCTGAGACTGCTGGATTTGTAAATGCAACTGGATCTGACGTTAGAGGATTCTGTGCTGGACCTGCTCATGCATTAGTTCACGCTGCTTCATTAGTAGCATCAGGAGCATTTAAAAATGTTGTTGTTTGTGCTGGTGGATGTACTGCTAAATTAGGAATGAATGGTAAAGATCATGTTAAAAAAGATTTACCAATATTAGAAGATGCTTTAGGCGCATTTGCAATATTAATTAGTGCAAATGATGGTGTAAGCCCTGTATTCAACTTAGACATTATAGGTAGACATAGAGTTGGAACTGGTTCTTCTCCTCAAGCAGTTATTTCTTCATTAGTAACTGAACCATTAGAAGCTGTTGGATTAAAGGTAACTGACGTAGATAAATATTCAGTAGAAATGCAAAACCCTGATATTACTAAACCAGCTGGTGCTGGAGATGTTCCTGCCGCTAACTATAAAATGATAGCTGCATTAGGAGTTAAAAAAGGTGATTTAGAGAGATCTGCAGTAAAAACTTTTGGAAACGACCATGGAATGGTTGGATGGGCTCCTACTCAAGGACATATTCCTTCAGGAGTTCCTTATCTTGGATTCTGTAGAGATGAAATGTTAGCTGGAGAAACTAAAAGAGCTATGGTAATAGGTAAAGGTTCATTATTCTTAGGAAGAATGACTAACTTATTTGATGGTATTTCAATTGCTATAGAAGCAAACAATGGAGTAACTGAAGAAAGTACAGTATCTGAAGAACAAATCAAAGGTTTAATAGCAGATGCTCTTAAAGGTTTTGCTGCAAATTTATTAGCAGAATAGGAGTGAAAATATGTCTGAACAAGTAAATAAAATTATTGGAAAAGTGTTCAACGACTTAGCTAATGGATTGGCGACTGGTTCAATTGGTGAAAGACCAAAAATCGGTGTTACTGCATTAGGTTCAGAGCACGGCGAACAAAACGCAATAAATGGTGCATTAGAAGCAGCTAAAGCTGGAATAGATGTAACAGTTATTGGACAAACTGAGGCTGAGGGTGTAACTTTAGCTAAAGTTGAAAAAGAAGAAGATTCTCATAAAATGATGGAAACATTATTATCAAATGGAGATATAGATGGTTGTGTAACTATGCATTACCCATTCCCAATTGGTGTTTCTACAGTAGGTAGAGTTGTAACACCTGGAAAAGGTAAAGAAATGTTTATAGCTACTACTACTGGAACTTCATCTACTGATAGAGTTGAAGGAATGATATTAAATGCAATTTATGGTATCATAACTGCAAAAGCTTGCGGAAATCAAAATCCTACAGTAGGAATTGCTAACGTTGACGGAGCTAGACAAGTTGAAATAGCACTTAAAAAATTACAAGAAAATGGATATAACTTAACTTTTGCTGAATCAGCTAGAGCTGACGGTGGAGTTGTAATGAGAGGTAATGATTTACTTTTAGGCACAGCTGATATTATGGTTATAGATCCTTTAACTGGTAACTTAATGATGAAGATGTTCTCTTCTTTCACTTCAGGTGGATCGTATGAAACAATGGGATACGGATATGGACCTGGAATTGGAGAAAATTTTGATAAATTAATCATGATTATTTCTAGAGCATCAGGTGCTCCAGTTGTTGCTGGCGCTATCAAATATGCCGCAGAATTAGTTAATGGTAAAGTTTTTGATATAGCTAAGAAAGAATTCGAAGCTGTTAAAAAAGCTGGATTGAAAAACATCTTAAACGAGCTTAAAGCTTCTAAGAAACCTTCAGCTTCTGAAGAAGAAGAAGTTGCAGCTCCTCCAAAAGAAGTTGTTACTGCAGGAGTTTCAGGTATTGAGATCATGGATCTTGATGACGCAGTAAAAGCTTTATGGAAAGAAAACATATATGCTGAGAGTGGAATGGGATGTACTGGACCAGTACTTCTTACTTCTGAAGCTAATCATGAGAAATCAGTAGAAATTCTTGTTAAAGCAGGATATGTTCAAGAACAATAATAAAATATAAACACAATTCAATATTAAATTCACTACAAGCTATGACCTTTTGTCATAGCTTGTTTTTAGATTTAAAAAACTGTTTCAATTTTTCTAAAATTCTGATATAATAATGACGGAGGTTGTTACTTTATGAAAATGGGTTTCGAACTTAATCTGCAGCAATCACAGAAACTGATGATTACTCCAGAATTAAGAACAGCAATACAAATATTACAATTTAATAATGTTGAATTATCAGAATATATTAGAAATGAATTGGAGTCTAATCCTTTTTTAGAGCTTGATGAGAAAAAATATGATATAAACACTGATGGTGGTAAGAATGATGATTTTAGGGACGAAAAAATTCATTTGGATGAAGACGACTGGAAAATTGTTTTAGATAAATATGATGATATAAGTTATAGAACTAATAATTCTTTTAAAGGAGAGTTAAAACAGACTTTTGAAAGCTATATGAGCAAAAAAATAAGTTTGAAAGATCATATGATATTTCAATTAGGATTGAATACTTCTTCAAAAAAGGAAAGACGAATAGGTGAGTTCATAATAGGTAATTTAGATAGAAAAGGTTATCTGAAAATGGATACGCGAGAAATAAGTATACAACTAAGTGAAACTATTACAGATGTTGAAAAAGTTTTGAAGATGTTGCAAGGATTCGATCCTTTAGGTATTTGTGCTCGTAATCTATCTGAATGTTTATCAATTCAATTAAAAGAGCGAGGAATAAAAGATGAGTATTCATATTTAATAGTAAATAATTATTTAGATGAGATTGCTCAAAATAAAATTCAAAAAATTGCAAAGAAATTAAATATATCAATTTTGAGAGTTCAAAGTATATGTGATATTATCAAAATGCTTGAACCAAAACCATCTAGAGGTTTTAATGTTGAAAGCGATAATATTAGATATATAGTTCCTGATATTACTATTGAAAGAAGAGGAAATGATTACTTAGTTTTTGTTAATGATAGTAGTATTCCGCCTATTAAGATAAGCGAATATTATACTAATATGTCTAAAAAAACGGAAGATAAAGAAGCTTCTAAATTTTTATCTGAAAAATTAAATTCTTCAAATTGGTTAATAAATAGTATAGAGCAGAGAAAAATGACACTAATGAAGGTTGTAGAATCTATAGTGAAATTTCAAAAGAATTTTTTTGATTATGGTTCAGAAGGATTAGTGCCGTTGGTATTAAAAGATGTAGCTGATGATATTAGTGTTCATGAATCGACAGTTTCTAGAGCTACTAATGGTAAATATGTTCAAACACCAAGTGGTTTATATGAACTAAAATATTTTTTTTCATCTGGTATTAATAAAAAAATGAGTGATGAAAATGTTTCATCTACTACTGTTAAAGATAAAATAAAGAAGATAATTGAAGGAGAAAATCCTCAAAAGCCTTTAAGTGATCAAAAGATAGTAAAATTATTATTAGATGAAGATATACATGTGTCTAGACGCACAGTAGCTAAATATAGAGATGATATGCAGATTTTATCATCCACTTTGAGAAGAAGGTATTAGAGAATAGATTTGGGGTGAATTTATGCATAAAAAAGAACTTATGAATATAAAATTTTTGGAAGAATACAATATTGAATTGTATTCTTTATTTGAAACATATGTAAATTATAATAAATTGGCAGTTGTAATTGTAGATAGTAATATGAATTTATTATATTTTTTTGATGAACAAAAATATTTTTTTGGAGATAGCATATTTAAAAATATTGTTGGAAAAAATATTTTTAAATTAATTAAAGGGTTGAAAAAAAGCGAGTCTACATTTTATAGAGTTTTCAAAACTGAGGAACCTGTGTTTGACCAGGTACAGACATTTATTAATTATGAAAATAAAAGAGTTACAGGTGTAAGTAATGTATTTCCTTTAAAAAAAGGAAGTAAAGTAATAGGTGCGGTGGAAATTTTATCTAGCATTAATGATTATGGAAATTTACATGCAAAAATTATTAATCAGTTTAAGAAAAAAAACATTGTGAAAGAATCTAGAGATAATGGAACTATTTTTAATATAGATAGTATAATTGGTAGCAGTAGTAAAATAAATGAAATGAAAGATAAATTGTATATTATTTCTAATAGTAATTCGCCTGTTTTAATTACTGGGGAAACAGGAACTGGAAAAGAATTAGTTGCTCAATCAATTCATAATTTAGATTTTGAAAGGAAAGAATTTCCTTTTATAGCTTTAAACTGTGCTGCCATACCGTCAGATTTGTTGGAGAGTACCTTGTTTGGAACAATAGAAGGCGGATTTACTGGAGCTAAGAATAAAACCGGATTATTTGAGCTGGCTGATAAAGGAACACTGCTTTTAGATGAAATTAATTCTATGGAATATAATTTGCAAGCTAAATTATTGAGAGTTTTACAAACAAATGAAATTAGACGTGTAGGTGATGATAAAGTAATAAAATTGAATGTTAGAATTATCGCTACTAGCAATGTAAATATGCTTGAGGCAGTAAAAGAAAATAAAATAAGAAAAGATTTATACTATAGGTTGAATGTTATGAATATTGAAATTCCACCACTTAGAGATAGAAAAGATGATATAGTTGATTTGGCAAAATATTTTTTGAAGACATATAGTGTTGAATTGGATAAAAAGGTGTCCCATTTTTCGGACGAATGTTTGGATAGATTAAAGTGCTATAATTGGCCTGGAAATGTACGTGAATTGAAATATTTAATTGAAAATTTGGTTAGTTTTGCTACAGATGATAAGATAACGTGCAATAATTTATCAGATAAACTTAAAAATGAGATTATAAAGAGTGATTTTTTTAACGAAATAAATTTAAATGAGGGAAAATCTTTTTCTGAATTGGTTAGTGAATATGAAATTGAAATAATTAAGTCAGCTATGATTAAAGCGAACGGCAATCAAGCGAAAGCAGCTAGAATACTTAGTATACCAAGACAAACCTTGTTTAATAAAATCAAAAAATATAATATAAAATACAAAGTAGAGATTGATTAAGTCTTAAAATTGGGACAAATGTTAAAATATGGGCTATACTTAAAATGTAAGAATGAGAAAATAATTATTTATAGTAATATAATTTAAATCATATATATGTGAAGCTTGAAAACAGAGAATTTGATATTTTCTGTTTTTTTTTGTAGAAATTTTATCACTTGGCATGAATTATGCAACATATTATTATGGCAACGATTTCAATTCGAAAGGGAGGAATTATGAAAAAATTTATTTTGAGGAGATTAGGATATGCAATATTTTCTTTGTTTATCATTACATCCTTATCGTTCTATATTATTAGTTTGAAGCCAGGTGACCCAATAGCTGCAAAAGTTAATCAGTTACCAGACGCTTCAAAGGCAGTTTTAGAAGAAAGGTACGGACTAAATGACCCCTTATATATGAGATATTTTTCATATATGAAAGGCTTATTGACTGAAGGAAATTTAGGTGACTCAATTATTTATGATGGTAGAAATGTAAATATGCTTCTTGGAACAGCAGCTATTGTATCTGCTAAAATTGGAGGATTAGCTATTTTGATTCAGGTTGTAATTGGTGTAATTTTAGGTATGTTTTGTGGTGTTGCACATGGTAAAATTGGAGACCGGATTATAACAGTTTTAGTTGTTTTAGCTATATGCGTTCCAAGTTTTGTTTTTTGTGCTCTTTTACAGTATTATGTAGCATATAAATGGAAGTTAGCTCCAATAATGGGTTGGGGTGGATTGAAATATTATATTTTACCAGTAGCAGCTTATGCTATACCAGGTATAGCGACCTATAGTAAATATATGAGAAATAGCACAATTCAAGTTTTATCTGAGGATTATATTGAAACAGCGAGAGCTAAAGGTTGTAGTAAGAATCGTTTGATTTTTAAACACGTTTTTAGAAATGCTATTTTACCAATTGTAACTATGGTACCTGTTGCAATAGGTAGTATTTTCGGTGGAGCAATGGTTATAGAAAAATTCTTTTCTATTCCAGGCTTTGGACAACATTATGTTAAAGCGTGTTCTGATACAGATTCGTATATGATTTTGGGAATGACTGTATTTTTTGCATTTACATATATAGTATCTTTATTTGTAGTAGATATCTTATATGGTTTCGTAGATCCAAGAATTAGAATAAGCGAATAGGAGTATGGTATGGAAAATGAGATGATTAGAGACGAGAATGGCGATATAATTCTTACAGATGAGTTATGTGAAATAGTAGGAACAAAAGGACTCGATGCAGAGAAAATTGATAAACCGAGTTTAACCTTTTGGCAAGATGTATGGAGAAGATTTAAAGGAAATAAATTAGCACTTGCGGGTTTATTTATTTTAGCATTTGTAATTATTATGGTGTGGGTAGGACCGCTTATATCTAAATATGATTTCAAAGAGATGAATTATGAAGTGAAAAAACAAACGCCTAGTGCTGAACATTGGTTTGGTACAGATGCTGAAGGAAGAGACATCTTTACGAGAGTTTGTGTAGGTGGAAAAATATCAATTATTATTGGTTTATCATGTACAGCAGTTAGTTTTTTATTAGGTTCTATAGTAGGAGGCATTGCTGGATTTACAGGTGGAAAAATAGATAATATTATCATGAGAATTATTGAAATCATTGGTAGTATACCTTATTTGGTTTTAGTAATTATTTTGTCGCAATTATTTAATGGTTCTATAGTTTCACTTGTCTTTGCTATGACTTTAACATCCTGGATAGGTACAGCGAGAGTTGTAAGGGGTCAAGTAATGCAAATAAAGAATATGGACTATGTATCTGCAGCAAAAGCATTAGGAGGAGATACTAAAAGAATTATTATTAAACATCTTCTTCCAAATACTTTAGGTGTAATAATGGTAAATATAACATTATCTGTTCCAGGATTTATTTTTGCAGAATCATTTTTAAGTTATATAGGATTAGGTGTTAGACCACCTGATACGAGTTGGGGAGCTTTGTGTAATACATATCAACAACATTTGATGTTTCAACCATACATGTTGTTTTTCCCAGCAATACTTATTGTTTTAACTGTTTTATCTTTTCATCTAGTTGGTGATGGATTGACAGATGCATTAGATCCAAAACAGAGGAGGTAATTACATGTCAGATAAAATATTGGAAATTAATAATTTGAAGGTGTCATTTAAATCATATGCTGGTATTGTTCAGGCTGTAAGAGGTGTTGATTTTGATTTATCTAGAGGTGAAACACTTGCTATGGTTGGAGAATCTGGTTGTGGAAAGACTGTTACGTCAAAATCAATTATAGGAATTTTGCCTGAATATAATTCAATTATAAATGAAGAAGCGAGCATAAAGTTAAAAGGTGAAAATATGTTAGATTTAACAGAAAGAGAGATGACTAAAATCAGAGGTAAAGATATATCTATGATTTTTCAAGATCCAATGACTTCATTAAATCCAACAATGAAAATAGGTAAACAAATTGCAGAAGGAATTAAATTACATAGTAAATTTTCAAAATCTGAGATAAGAAAGCAAGTTTTAGAATTACTAAATTTAGTTAGAATTCCTAATCCTGAGATACGTATTAATCAGTATCCTCATGAGTTTTCAGGGGGGATGAGACAAAGAGCTATGATTGCATTAGCATTAGCATGTCATCCTGACATATTAATAGCGGACGAGCCTACAACAGCTTTAGATGTAACTATACAAGCACAAATAATGGATTTGATGAGCGATATAAAAAAGGAAATGAATACTGCAATAATTTTAGTAACACACGATTTAGGTGTAGTTGCGGCTCATGCAGATAAGATACAAGTAATGTATGCAGGTAAGATTGTGGAAAGAGGCACTGTAGATGAAATATTCTATGATCCTAAGCATCCATATACCAAGGCTCTGTTAAAGTCAGTACCGACTTTAAAAATGGAGAATAAACAAAGCCTTTATTCTTTAGAAGGAACCCCTCCCGATTTAACAAATCCTCCTAAAGGATGTTCATTTGCACCAAGATGTGAATATGGTATGAAAATTTGTAGAATGTGTGAGCCTAATAAATATAGTTTTAGCAATACACATGAATCATCATGTTGGTTGTTACATGAAAAATTCAAAAATGAGCATGTGGAGGGATAGGTATGAGTAAAAAAGAAGTTTTAATAGAAGTTAAAAATTTACAAAAATATTTTAATGTTGGAAAAGATAAAACATTAAAAGCTGTAGATGGAGTAAACTTAACTATATATAAAGGTGAAACTTTAGGCTTAGTAGGAGAATCGGGTTGTGGAAAAACAACATGTGGAAAAACAATTATGGGTTTGTATCCTTCAACCGGTGGCGATGTTATTTATGATGGAATCAATATAAATAAATTAAATAGAAAAGAAAAAAAAGAGTTTACAAAAAAAGCTCAGATAATTTTTCAAGATCCATATTCATCTTTAAATCCTAGAATGACTGTTGGTGATATTGTTGGAGAAGGTATAGATATTCATAAAATATATACTGGAAAAAAGAGACAAGAAAGGATATATGAACTTTTAAGTACAGTAGGACTTAATGCTGAGCATGCGTCTAGATTTGCTCATGAGTTTTCGGGCGGACAAAGACAGAGGATTGGTATAGCAAGAGCATTAGCTATAGAACCTGAATTTATAGTGTGTGATGAGCCTATATCTGCCTTAGATGTTTCTATTCAGGCACAAGTAATAAACTTACTCATAAAATTTCAAAAGGAAATGGGACTTACCTATTTATTTATTGCTCATGATTTATCTATGGTTAAGCATATATCAGATAGGGTTGGAGTTATGTATTTGGGAAATATAGTTGAATTATCAGATAGTGAAGAAATATATTATAATCCTAAGCATCCTTATACTAAAGCACTGATGTCGGCAATTCCTATACCAGATCCGAAGGTTGAACGTGAGAAAAAGCGTATAGCGATAGATGGTGAAATTTCAAGTCCAATAAATACTAAACCAGGTTGCAAATTTGCACCTAGATGTAATTATGCAGAAGATATTTGTTATCACGAAACACCAGTATTGAGAGAGGTAGATGAGAAACATTTTTGTGCCTGTCATATGGTTAAGTGATTTAATAAGTAGTAGTTTTTATTTTAAAAAATGGAGGAAAATATGAAAGCAAAGAAAATTATTAGTATTATTTTAGTTTTATCAATGGTGTTCACTCTTGTTGCTTGTGGTGAATCGGGTGATGCAGCGACAAAACCAAATGAAGATGAAAGTACAAGTTCCGAATTAGCAGAAGTTCAAGAATTTAAGTATGCAACTAAGTCAGATGTCTTGTCAATGGATCCAGCTAAAACTAGTTCAGTACCAAACTGGGCAGGACAGGCATTAGTATACGAAAATTTAGTTATAGTTAAAACACAAGCTGATAATTCGGCAAAAGTTATGCCAGGTATGGCAGAAAAATGGGACATTAGCGATGATGGATTAACTTATACTTTTCATTTAAGAGATGATGCAAAGTGGGCTGATGGAGTGGATGTTACAGCTGAAGATTTTGAATATACTTGGAGAAGATTATACAATCCAAATTCAGGTGCTGTATACGAATGGATGGTTGATGGAGTTATTAAAAATTCAGCTGAAGTATATGTTGAGTTGCAAGAACTATTAGAATCATGTAAAAATGGAGATGAAGTAGATTTAGATAAATATGATGAAGAGTCAGTAGCAATTTTAGATAAATTAGGAGTGAAAGCTTTAGATGAAAATACTTTTGAAATGAAATTAGAAAAGCCTTCTCCATTCTTTTTATTATTTGTTGGCTTTCCACCATATTATCCAGTTAGAGAAGATTTAATTGCAAAATATGGTGATAAGTATGGTTCTGTCCCTGAAAAAATAGTTGGTAATGGACCATTTATATTAACAAAATGGGAACCAGGAGCAAGTATGGTTTATGTTAAAAATGATAATTATTGGAATAAAGATGAAGTGTATTTAACTAAGGTTACAAGACAAATTATAAGTGAATCAAATGCTGTAGCTCAAGCACTTATGAATAATGAAGTTGATAGTGCTGGTATAGATAAACCAGAATGGAATGAAGTAATAGATGCAACAGGTATTTATGATATTCAATCATTTGCTTCACCAAATTTAGAAAATTTTATATTCAATTGTCAAGATGATATTTTGAAAAACAAAAATATTCGTTTAGCGATTTCACTTGCTTTTGATAGAGAAAAATATAATAACGAAGCATTGGAGGGTGTAAATATCCCTGCATATTCAATGGTTCCATCATGTATGTCAGTTGGTAATGGTGGAAAATACTATGATATGACTAATAATGAATGTGAATATATTAAAGTTCTATTAGAAAAATATGATCCAAAAGAATTATTATTGAAGGGGATGGAAGAACTTGGTTTAGGAGATGATCCTTCTAAATTAGAGATACATTATATGACAAGGGGAACAAGTGAGTTTAGTAAAATGACAGCTGAATGGACTCAACAACAGTTACATAAAGCTTTAGGTATTAATTTTGTTATAGATATGACAGAATGGAATATCATGTATGATAAAATTGATCAAGGTGAATATCAAATAGCTCAAGGTGGATGGACTGCAGATTATGATGACCCAAGTAACTTTTTAGACAATTATGCTTCTGACGGATATTATGGTGA
>Ga0193963_1000429_pt1 | contig 22415 bp, 16 predicted proteins | sample FB_6_MG_FD_140359 | JGI IMG/M metagenome (GOLD analysis project Ga0193963, IMG submission 140359) | Microbial mat bacterial communities from the Broadkill River, Lewes, Delaware, United States - FB_6_MG | ecosystem: Environmental > Aquatic > Freshwater > River > Microbial mats | place: USA...
ATGGGTATATACCTGTGTTGAAGCTAAACTCGAATGCCCAAGCAATTCTTTAACTGAGTTTAAATCAGCACCTTCATTCAACAAATGTGTTGCAAAAGAATGCCTCATTATATGAGGGCTCTTTTTTACTTTTGATGACACTTTACTAAAATAATTATTTATTACTCGATAAACAAGTGTATCGTATATTATTTTACCTTTTTTTGTTAGAAATAAATAGGACTGATTCGTATTAATTACCTCTCTGAATTCCATATAATTTCTTAGGGTCTCAAGCACAGATTTTAATAGCGGAATAAACCTTTCTTTATTGCGTTTACCTAAAACTTTAACAGTTTCATTTGAATAGTCAATATCAGACACTTTTATATGAATCAATTCACTTCTTCTAATTCCTGTTGAATAAAATAATTCTACAATTAATTTATCTCTTACAGATTCAAAATCTAGCTCCTTATCTAAGTTTTGAAGAACACTTAATATTTCCTTTTCTGAAAAAGGAACTTGAACCTGTTTCAAAACTTTTAAAGCTTTGTGCTTAAATAACGGACTTACCTCTATTACTTTTGTTTTTTGAAGAAATCTATAAAAAGATTTTAAAGAAGATACCTTTCTATTAATAGACCGGTTTGAAACGCCAGAATTTACCAAATAAACAATCCACGTTCTAATTTCAGAATAATTAACCTGATCTATATTATTACAGTTATATTCTTTTTTATAAAATGATTTAAATGTAACCAAATCATTTTCATAAGCAGTAATCGTATGTTTGGAATACTTTCTTTCGTATTTTAAATAATTTAAGAAGGAATTTATAGACATAAAAAAACCGTTAGTAACAAACATACAAATTGTATATTATAATTACTAACGGTTTTAAATTTTCGGTTAAAAAATATTAACCTTGTTCTTCTGCTGTTCTAATCTTTTGAACATATTGAGCTTTTATGTTTTGCGCACGCTTCACTACTGAAGGTTTATTGAATTGTTTACGGTTACGTAAGTTCTTCATTGTTTTCGTACGATCAAATTTTCTTTTGTAACGTTTTAACGCTCTATCAATATTTTCTCCGTCCTTTACTGGTATAATTAACATATTTTAGCACCTCCTTTCAAACTTGTTCCTTTTTTATTTCGGATTGCAAATATATAACTAATTATTTTATTGAGTATCTTTTAAATAAAAAAAAATTAAACGGAAAAACACATTACTTTGCTTGTTGATATTCCTTTTTATCAATAACTATTTTCGCAATAATTTCTTTTAAAATTTCTGAAGTTCCACCTCCAATTTGTCCAAGGCGACTATCCCTTAATAATCTAGCCATTGGATACTCTTCCATATACCCATATCCTCCCAACAATTGTAAGCATTCATTTATTACACCATCAGCCATTTTTGTTGATAACAATTTGGACATACTAGCTTCCTTAACTATATATTGCCCGTCATTTAACCTTTTTGCAACAGAATAATTGAACTCTTTACACATTTCAACTTCACTTGCCATTTCTGCAACTTTATGTCTTAGCGCTTGAAACTTATTAATAGTTCTTCCAAAAGCTTCCCTCTCCGACATATATTTAACAGCATAATCCAAAGCAAACTCTGCTCTTGCATGCGCATTAATTCCCATTACTAAACGTTCCAAAGCAAAATGACTCATTATATAAGCAAATCCTTTTCCTTCATCACCCATTAAATTACTTGTTGGAATTGTTACATTATCAAAAGCAATTTCAGCTGTATCTGAAGCTTTCCAACCTAATTTATCCAATTTTGTTGCTGAAATTCCGGGTGTATTTCTATCAACAACAAAAATACTAATACCATTATATTTATCTGTTGTATCCGTTTTAGCCGTAACCACCAAATAGTCCGAATAAACACCATTTGTTATAAACGTCTTAGAACCATTTATAATATAATTATCGCCCTGTTTAACCGCTGTCGTTCTCATTCCTGCAACATCAGACCCTCCAAAAGGTTCAGAAATACACAAACATCCTATTTTTTCACCATTTATACTTGGTGTCAAATATTCTTTTTTTATTCTGTCATCGCCTTCCTTTGCCAAATGCGTCATTGCTAAATATGAATGCGCCCACATTGCTGCAGCAAAACCACCAGAATTCACCTTTTGTAATTCTTCAAGAAATATAACGGTGTAAAAAATGTCCAAATTCAATCCTCCGAATTCTTCAGGAGCATTTAATCCGAAATACCCCATTTCACCAAACTTTTGCCAAATAAAACGTTCTATTTCACCTTCCTTTTCCCATTTATCAATATGAGGAACTACTTCCTTTTGTAAAAAATCCTTAAAACTCTCTCTAAACGCTTCATGTTCCTCAGTAAAATACATACTATTCATACGGGTAATCCCTTTTTTATTATAATTATTTAGCCTCCAAATATAAAGTTATTCTACTAAATTTATCCATTGGAAATCCTTCTATTTTTTTCAACTCTTCAATTTCTTGAATCTCTGCTACCTCATCTCTATAATTAAAAATCTTTTTAGCAAGGTCATAATCAATATAAACAATAGCCAACACCTCTTTAAATGTGGCATTATTAATATTCAATTTTTTTATAGTAGTAGGTTCAGCAACTTTGTAATATTGCAACACCATATCAGCAATTTCTTTATCTAATCCCCAAACTTCATACAACTGTTCATTAAATGAAAAACCTTGAAGTTTTTTACGATAATCAACAATTCTCTTGGCTAACTTTTCTCCAATTCCTTTTATTGAGGTGAACTCATTTGCGCTGGCTAAATTAATATTTTTTTTATTCAAAGGAATTTCTTCTGACCTTTTATATTTTTTTTCTTTGCCATTATTAGCATTCACCCAACTTGGAAATTTAAAAAAAGGACTAATTTCTTTTAATAAACTATCATTAATTTGAGTTACTTTTTGAAATTCTTTTTTTGAATTGACATATGCTCCTTTTGATCGAAAACTATGTAATCTATCTATTTCTTCAACAGACATACCTAATTGATATCCTTTATAATCGGTTATAAAATTTGGATTGAATGGATAGAGCTTTTTCGATTTCGTTTTATTTTCATTTTTTGTTAAGGAATCCAATTCCTTCTGAAAAATTAAAAACTCAGTAGTATCAATATCATTAATTTCATCGGAAGAAAAGTCTACAAAAAAGAACAGACTTTGCAATGAAACAATAATTATTAATAAAAAGAAAATCCCATTTCTTTGGCGCTTATTATACCAGAAATGAGATTTAATTTTTTTCACTTTATTTACAATATTATTTTTTTTCTGACTTTATCGCTTTCATATATTTTGCCAATTCATCACGTACTTTTGGGGCTAAAATAACAAGACCAACCATATTTGGAACCATCATTGCAAATATCATTGCGTCTGAAAACCCTATAACTGACCCTAAGCTTGCTGCTGCACCAATAATTACGAAAATACAGAATATAATTTTGTAAGTGTATTCCATTTTTTTTGATCGACCAAATAAATAAGCCCAACCTTGAAAACCATAATAAGACCAAGATATCATAGTACTAAATGCAAATAACACAACTGCAATAGTTAACACATATGGAAACCAGGAAATTACAGAAGCAAATGCACCTGAAGTTAATAAAATTGCCTGGGCATCATTCAACGAGGCATTTTCTGCAGCAACATTCCCGGTAATAATCAATACTAAAGCTGTCATAGTACAAACAACAACCGTATCAATAAACGGCTCTAACAACGCAACCATTCCTTCACTTGCAGGATACTTAGTTTTTACTGCTGAATGCGCTATCGAAGCCGAACCAATTCCTGCTTCGTTGGAAAATGCAGCACGTCTAAATCCTTGCACTAAAACACCTATTGCACCTCCTACGACACCTTCAGGACTAAACGCTCCTTCAAAAATTTGAACAAATGCCTCTCCAATCATATCGTATTTCGCAACTAAAACAAAAATAGAAGCTGACACATATATAACAACCATAAAAGGAACAATCTTATCAGTAACTTTTGCAATTTTTTTAATACCTCCAATTATAACAATTCCAACAAGAATTGCCATAATTAAACCAAACATCCATCCTTTTCCATAAAAAAAAGAACTCTCTCCTCCGGTTATATTTTCAACCAATTGAAATGCTTGATTTACTTGGAACATATTTCCTCCTCCAAATGAACCACCAATTACGAAAATTGCAAACAGAACAGCTAAAACTTTCCCCAATTTTTCAAACCCTTTTTTCTTAAGCCCTTTTGTTAAATAATACATTGGACCTCCATAAACAGTTCCATCTTCACCAATATCTCTATACTTTACACCTAATGTACATTCAACAAATTTTGATGCCATTCCTAAGAATCCTGCAAGAATCATCCAAAAAGTTGCTCCGGCACCTCCAATTGAAACAGCAATTGCAACTCCGGCAATATTTCCTAAACCAACAGTTGCAGATAAGGCTGCTGTTAAAGCCTGAAAATGTGAAACTTCACCTTCATGACCTTCAATAGCAATTGTTTCAATAGCATCACCTCCTGGAGTTGAGTCACCTGCACCAATTAAGGATTCATGATGGTCAATATCATCATACTTTCCTCTAATAATATTAATAGAAGTTAGGAATCCTCTAAAATTTATAAATTTAAAATAAAATGTAAAGTAAGTTGCTCCAATAATTAAGGGAAATAATACCCAATACACTTTTACATTTTCAGAAAAAGGTATTTGATAAAATATAAAATTTACAAACCAGCCTGTTGCATTACCAAATACTTCATCTATCTTTTCATCTAATCCTTTATCAACTGTTTCTTGTGCAAATGTTATAATAGGCGCTACTAAAAGTAGCAATGAGAAAAAGGATTTCTTCATAATATTGGTTAATTTTTTTTAAAGCTTCCGCAATATGGCAAAAAATAGAGTTTACTACAAGTTTTTAACAATAAACTTGCCTATTTTTCATTAACCGGCAATTTATATTGAATTTAAAGAATTTGGCGCAATTTTTGAATTTGACTTGGCTTTCCTAAAACTATTAAATTAGAGTTTGGTGTTAATATAGTTTCAGGCTCAGGATTTACAATATATTCATTATTTTCAGTTTTAAACCCGATCACATTACAGCCCGTACTTCTACGTAAATCTAAATCTAAAATTGTTTTATTTACATATCCAGGTGGTAAATCATTAATTGATATTTCTTCTAAATTTGCAGCAGAATCATCATCAATAGTTAGTCGCTCAACAAATTCAACTAAATCGGGTGTAACAACTAATGAAGCCATATGCATTCCGCCGATTTTATCAGGCATAATTATATTTGACGCTCCCGCAATCATTAATTTTTTAATAGAAGATTCATTTGATGCTCTACTAATAATTATGAATTCTTTATTAATTTGTCTGGCCGAAAGCACAACAAATAAATTATCTGCATCAGATGGTAAAGCTGTTATCAAACTTTTAGCGTTTCTAATATTAGCCTTTTCAAGTGCCTCATCACCAGTAGCATCCCCTTCAACATACATAATATTATTCTGGTCCAACTCCTCTAATATATCTTTATCCTTTTCAATTACTATACAAGGCATATTAAATTTTTTAAGCTTAACTACTGCTTGCCTTCCATTTCTACCGTACCCACACACAACAGTATGATTCTGTAATTTTTGAATTTTTTGTTGCATTTTTTTTATTTTTAGTTGTTGAAAAAAGTTGTCATTTGCTAAATATTCTGTTAAAGCTGTTACCGCATAACCATACACTCCAATACTTAATATTATTAAAAAAATTGTAAATAACTTCTCTGATTCGTTTAACTCATGCAATGTCCCAAAACCAACAGTAGACATAGTAATTACGGTCATATATAATGAATCTATAAATGATTCATTTGACACATAAATAAAACCTGCAACACCAATAATTAGAACTGTAATAAGCAGTAATATTGAAATATATAATTTTGTTTTAACAACCATAATTAATTATAAATCAAATACAGAATTTCTTTTTGTATAAATTAAATCTTTCAAACGAAGTAAAAAAGCTAAGGTTAAATATATTCCAAAAGAAAAACCAAATGTTACAAATGAAATATAGATAAAAAACAGTCTTACGTTTGCAACACGAATACCCAATCTATCGGCAAATCTTGAGGAAACTGCAAAACCATGTTTTTCAAAATAATGTCTTAACGAATCAATCAATTTAAAAGCTTTAGAATTTTATCGCAATATACTAATTTCATAAATAAGATATAAGTCTTTAACTAATTTATAGTTACAATTTTTTAACTTTGCAACTTTCCTAAAAACAAATGGCAAAACAAGAAGAATATATTGAAGTTCTTGGTGCTCGGGTTCATAATTTAAAAAATATTGATGTCCGAATCCCAAGAGAAAAATTAGTAGTAATAACTGGTTTAAGTGGAAGTGGTAAATCATCGTTAGCTTTTGACACTATTTATGCTGAAGGCCAAAGAAGGTATATTGAAACTTTTTCTGCCTATGCAAGGCAATTTTTAGGAGGATTAGAAAGACCTGATGTAGATAAAATTGATGGTCTTTCACCTGTAATTTCTATTGAACAGAAAACAACAAATAAAAGTCCAAGGTCTACAGTTGGTACAATTACCGAAATTTATGATTTTTTAAGATTGTTATATTCACGTGCCGGAGATGCTTATTCTTATAACACCAATAAAAAAATGGTTAGTTATAGTGATGATCAAATCAAAGAATTGATTCTCAATGACTATAATGGAAAAAAAATAGCAATCTTAGCACCAATTATCAAGTCGAGAAAAGGTCATTACAGAGAGCTTTTTGAGCAAATAGCAAAACAAGGATTTTTACGAGTTAGAGTTGATGGTGAAATTCGTGAAATTGAGAAAGGAATGCGATTAGATCGATATAAAACACATGATATTGAGATTGTAATTGACAGATTATTAGTGGACAAATCTTCAGAAAAAAGATTGGTTGAAACAATTACAACCGCATTATATTCAGGTGAAAACATTTTAATGGTTTTAGAACATGGATCAACTACACATCGTTATTTTAGTCGTGAATTAATGTGTCCAGACACAGGTATCTCCTACCCTAACCCAGAGCCTAATAGCTTTTCATTTAATTCACCCAAAGGAGCATGTCCAACATGTAACGGATTAGGAAAAATAAATCAGGTTAATCATCAAAAAATAATACCTAATGATGGATTATCTATCAAAAATGGTGGTATTGCACCATTAGGAGAACAAAAAAGTAGCTGGATTTTTAAACAACTTCAATTAATTGCAGATCGTTATAAATTTGATTTAAGTGATCCTATATCAAAAATTCCAGAAGAAGCGTTAAATATAATTTTAAATGGAGGTAATGAAAAATTTAAAGTTACTTCAAAAACTGTTGGTGTTACAAGATCTTATGAAATCGATTTTGAAGGAATTATTAATTTTATTCAAAATCAATATAAGAATAGTGAGTCAAGATCTATAAAACGTTGGGCAAAAGATTTCATGGATGAAGTAAATTGTGAAACCTGTGATTCAAAAAGACTTAAGAAAGAAGCTTTATACTTTAAAATAAATAAAAAAAATATTTCTGAATTAGCACAATTTGACATTTCTGAACTCGCAAAATGGTTTGAAAATATTGAAAACAAACTAAGTGAGAAACAATTAAAAATTGGATCTGAAATTTTAAAGGAAATAAGAACACGTATACAATTTTTATTAAATGTAGGCTTAGGATATTTGACTTTAGACAGGAGTTCAAAATCTTTATCGGGGGGTGAAGCTCAGCGAATTAGACTTGCAACTCAAATAGGTTCTCAATTAGTTGGTGTTTTATACATATTAGATGAACCCAGTATTGGTTTACACCAGAGAGACAACCAAAAATTGATAAACTCCTTAATAAACTTAAGAGATGTTGGAAATTCAATTATTGTAGTTGAACATGATAAGGATATGATTGAGCATGCCGATTACGTAATTGATATTGGGCCTGGTGCAGGAAATCATGGTGGTGAAATTGTTAGCGAGGGTACTTTTTCCGAACTTTTAGAACATAAAACTTTAACGGCTGATTACTTAAATGGTTCCAAGGAGATTGAAATTCCAAAAACAAGAAGAAAAGGGAATGGTCATAAAATCTCAATTAAAGGTTGTACAGGAAACAATTTGAAAAACATTTCAGTTGATTTTCCTTTGGGACAACTCATTTGCGTAACAGGAGTTTCAGGAAGTGGAAAATCTACATTGATTAATGAAACTCTTTACCCTATTTTGAACAAACATATTTATAGAGGCGTTAAAAAACCAATGCCTTTTAAATCTATCAAAGGATTAGAACATATTGATAAGGTAATTGCTATAGACCAATCTCCTATTGGACGAACACCAAGATCAAACCCTGCAACTTACACGGGTGTTTTTAGTGAAATTAGAAGTTTATACGCCAAAACAAGTGAAGCAGCTATTAGAGGTTATAAGCCTGGAAGATTTTCATTTAATGTTAAAGCTGGAAGATGTGAAACTTGTCAAGGTGGTGGAGTTCGTGTTATTGAAATGAATTTTTTACCCGATGTACATGTTGAGTGTGAAACTTGTCAAGGAAAACGATTCAATCGTGAAACTTTAGAAATTAGATATAAAGGTAAATCTATTTCAGATGTTTTAAACATGACAATTGATGAAGCTGTTGATTTTTTCGAGCATATTCCAAAAATATATAGAAACTTAAAAACCATTCATGATGTAGGTTTAGGATATATTACCCTTGGACAACAATCAACAACTCTCTCAGGTGGAGAAGCACAACGCATTAAATTAGCGTCAGAACTATCTAAAAGAGATACTGGAAATACCTTCTATATTTTAGATGAACCAACTACTGGATTACATTTTGAAGACATTCGTGTTTTAATGGAAGTTCTTAATAAACTAACTGATAAAGGCAATACAATATTGGTAATTGAACATAATTTAGATGTTGTAAAATTAGCTGATCATATTATTGATATTGGAATGGAAGGTGGAAAAAACGGAGGTAAGTTAATATGCTCTGGAACACCTGAAGAAATTTGCAAGCACAAAAATAGTTATACCGCGAAATTCTTAAAATCAGAATTAAATTTGGTTGCTCCTTAAAAAAAATTGATATTTAACAACTTAATAAAATATAATACGCATATGACTGCTAATGAAGATAAAAAAATCCGTGAAAAATTTAAACAAAAAACATGGAATGAAATAAGAACAAACGACTCTTGGGCTATTTTTAAAATAATGGCAGAGTTTGTTGAAGGGTTTGAACGCCTAGGAAAAATTGGCCCTTGCGTAAGCATTTTTGGATCTGCTAGAACCAAACCTGATCATAAGTATTATAAATTAGCCGAAAATATTGCTTTTGAACTAACTCAAAGCGGCTATGGAGTTGTAACTGGAGGTGGGCCCGGAATTATGGAAGCTGGAAATAAAGGAGCAGCAAGAGGTCATGGAACTTCTGTTGGATTAAATATAGAACTCCCATTTGAACAGCATGACAATCCGTATATTGATCCTGATAAAAGTTTAGATTTCGATTACTTTTTTGTTCGAAAAGTTATGTTTGTTAAATATTCTCAAGGTTTTGTGGTAATGCCTGGTGGTTTTGGTACTATGGATGAACTTTTTGAGGCAATAACCTTAATTCAAACAAATAAAATAGGTAAGTTTCCTATTGTCTTAGTTGGTAGAAAATTCTGGTCTGGACTAATGGATTGGATTAAAAACACATTACTTGAAGAAGGAAATATCAGTCCTAAAGATTTAGATTTAATTTCAATTGTAGATACCGAAGCAGAAGTTTTAGAAGTAATTGATACTTTCTATAAAAAATATAGTTTAAGTCCTAATTTCTAAAATAACACGTTTGAAAAAAAATGCTTTTGTAGTTTTCCTTTTCTTTTTTGTTAGTTTGAATTCATTTTCTCAAACTAACAAAATAAATATATCTGCGATATTAAATACTGAAACAAATGAGCTTCAAATCGAGCAAGAAATTTATTTTCATAATAAATCTGATAGTATTTTAAATATTCTTTATTTTCATAATTGGCCTAACTCCTATGCCAATAAAAATACTCCGTTAGCAAAACGTTTTATAGAAAACTATTCTAAATCTTTTCATTTTGCTAATGATAAGCATCGAGGAAAAACTACTATTAATAATATTTCAGATAAATATGACACCACTTTATGGAAAGTTTCTGAAAACAATCCAGATATCATAAAAGTACATTTAAATCAATTTCTAAAACCAAAAGATTCAGTAAAAATCACTGCAAACTATACAGTGAAAATTCCTAAAGATAAATTTACTAGTTACGGTGCTAATACAAATTCTTATAATTTAAGATATTGGTATTTAATGCCTGCTATTTATTCAAACAAATGGCATATACAAAGTAATTTAGATATGGATGATATGTACTTTGATTATACAAATTACAATATTAACTTAAAAGTTCCTGAAGGTTATAATGTTCATAGTAATTTAAAAATTTTAACTGATACCGTTAAATACCTAAAAAATTATAAACTAATCGGCACTAAACAGGTTGATGTTGAATTAAATATTACTAAAAATAACGATTTTCAGAAATTTAATTTTGATGATTTAACAATTTCAACAAATCTTGATTCTGACAAATTAGCATATAACCTTAAAACGAGTATTTTAAAACGTGAATTTTACTTCCTTCAATTATATTTAGGCGAATACCCTCAGGAAAAAATATTCCTTAATAAAATTGAGTATGAAAAAAACCCAGTATATGGTTTTAATCAACTGCCATCTTTCATAGCTGCTTATAGCGATGCATTTGAATATGATATTAAGCTTTTTAAAATACTTTCTAAAAAATATATTGACCAAATTTTTATTTTTAATGATCGAGAGGATTATTGGTTAGCAGATGGCTTGCAAACTTATTTAATGATAAAATATGTTGAACGATATTATCCCGAAATTAAAGCAATAGGAAATGTATCAAAGCTATGGGGAGTTAGAAGCTTTAATTTAGCTAAAATCAACTTTAACGAAAAATATCAATTTGTTCATCAGTTTGCTGCACGAAAAAATTTAGATCAAGCATTAACAACGCAATCTGATTCTCTTTCAAATTTCAACAGAAAAATCACCAATAAATATAAGGCTGGTTTAGGAATTAATTATTTAGATAAATATTTAGAGGATGTTTCCATGCAATCAACAATTTGGGAATTTTCAAGAAAATATTCTGGTCAAAAAATTCAAAGTAGTTTATTCATTGATTATTTAAAATCAAAAACAACAAAGGATATTTCTTGGTTTGAACAAGATTATTTAAAAACCAATAAGAAAGCAGACTACACCATTAAAAAAATCACCAAAAAAAATGATTCTCTTGAAGTTCAAATTTTAAACAAAAGAAATTTCACAACACCAATTCAATTGTATGGAATTCAAGACAAGGAAATAAAATTTACTAAATGGTTAACAAACATAGATTCATTAGCCAAAATTACCATTCCGACTAATGGTTATGACAAATTATCACTTAATTATGAATCTTTATTACCTGAATATAACTTAAGAAACAATTGGAAAAATATTGATAAACAACTCTTTAACAGACCACTTCAGCTTAAGTTTATGAAGGATATTGAAAACCCTTATTACAATCAATTTTTTTACACGCCTGTTTTTAGATATAATTATTATGACGGTGTTGTTTTAGGATTAGCCATTGCTAATAAAACGCTTTTAAATAAGAGTTTTCAATACAAAATAACGCCTTCATATAGTACTAACAGTAATTCCATATCAGGATCTGCATCATTTTTATATGAATATTTACCTGAAAATAAAAAAGTGAATAAATTTTTGGCAGGTATGTCAGGAAGTACTTTTCATTATGCTGATAATTTAACCTATAGCACAATTAGCCCCTTTGCATTAGTAGAATTTAAACGTAAAAGCTTAAGAGATATTAGTCGAAATGCTATTTCAGCCGCATACACTTTCGTAGATAGAGAGAAATCACCTACACAAACGCAGCATATTGAGACAAATAAATACAATGTTTTCAGGTTAAGTTATGGTTATTCAAAACCAGAAATTATTGAAGACATCCGTTTTTCAACTGGATTACAAGTTTCAAATAAATTCAGCAAACTTTCTTTAACAGCGCGTTACAGAAAACTTACTGATACCAACAGACAATTTGACTTTAGGTTTTTTGCAGGTGCTTTTATAAATAACAAAACCGAAACAGATTTTTTTAGTTTTGCTCTTGATAGACCTAGCGATTATTTATTTCAATATGATTATTTAGGTAGATCGGAAGAGTCTGGTATTTTCAGTCAACAAATAATTATAAATGAAGGTGGGTTTAAATCTAAATTACCTATTGCTTATGCAAATCAATGGATGAGTACGATAAATACTAGTGTAGGATTATGGAGATGGCTAGAAGTATACAATGATGTTGGTTTTGTGAAAAACAAAAATGAAAAAATTTATTTTGCTCATGAGAATGGTATCAGATTAAATTTTATTCAAGATATTTTAGAAGTTTATTTTCCTTTGCATTCCAATTTAGGTTGGGAAGTATCTCAGCCTAGTTACAGTTCTAAAATTAGATTTGTTCTTGTTCTAAAACCTAAGAGAATTTATAATTTTATTAGAAGAGGTTTTTATTAGTTAAATCACCAATATAAAAAATTGATTTTTTTATTTAATTCTTAATTTAATTGAACTTTCCCAATTAATTTTTCATTAATAATCGTTTTCAAAGTCAAATTTTTAACTATCATTAAAAATTCATACATTTGCACAACTAAAAAAATCAAATATATGAATGCAAAAACTGTAGCTACGGGCATAGAACCTTTATCATTTAATCAATTTAAAAAAGAAGTTCTACACGATTATAAAATTGCCGTAGTTAGCAGAGAATGCAGTTATCTTGGTCGTAGAGAAGTATTAACTGGAAAAGCTAAATTTGGAATTTTTGGCGATGGAAAAGAAGTTCCACAATTAGCAATGGCCAAGGCCTTTAAAAAAGGTGATTTTAGATCAGGGTATTACCGGGATCAAACATTTATGATGGCTATCGGAGAATTAACTCCACAAACTTTCTTTGCCGGACTTTATGCGCATCCTGATATTGAAGCTGATCCAATGTCTGGTGGTCGTCAAATGGGAGGTCATTTTGCTACTCATAGTTTAGATGAAAATGGAAAGTTTAAAAACTTAACTGAACAATACAATTCAAGTAGCGATATATCACCAACAGCTGGTCAAATGCCTCGTTCTTTAGGTATAGCCCATGCATCAAAATTATTTAGAAAGCTTCCCGAGTTAAAAAACCCAAAAGTATCAAACAATGGTAATGAAGTTTCTTGGAGCACCATTGGAAACGCAAGTACATCAGAAGGGGTCTTTTTTGAAACAATAAATGCTGCAGGTGTATTACAAGTACCAATGATAATAAATGTTTGGGATGATGCTTATGGAATTTCTGTTCCTGCAGAATTTCAAACTACAAAAGAAAATATTTCTGAAATTTTAAAAGGGTTTCAAAGAGATGAGAATGCAAAGGGTTATGAAATTTTCACTGTGGCAGGCTGGGATTACCCTAAATTAATTGATGTTTATAACCGTGCTTCAATAATAGCACGTGAAGAACATATCCCTGTTTTAATACATGTAACAGATTTAACCCAACCACAAGGTCACTCAACCTCAGGTTCACATGAACGTTATAAAGACAAAGAGCGCTTGACCTGGGAAAAGCAAAACGATTGTATTGTTAAAATGCGTGATTGGATTATTGAGTTTGAATTAAAAGATGAAAATGGTAATACTTTAAAATTTATTGATTCTGAAGAAGAATTAATAAAAATTGAAAAAGACGCAAAAAAGGAAGTTAGCAAGGCTAAAAGAGATGCTTGGAATGCAGTTTTAACTCCTGTTAAAGAAGAAAAAAATTCCTTAATAAAATTATTAGACAAGCTTGCTTTAAAAAGCAACAATAAAGCATTTATTACTAAATTAAAAAATGATTTAGCTTCCATTCTTGAGCCTACAAGAAGAGATATATTATCTACTGCAAGAAAGGTTGTTGTATATTTAAGAAATGAAAATTTAGTTGAAAAATCTCAATTACAAAATTGGATTAATAACTATTTCGAAATTAATCAACCTAAATATAGTTCACATTTATATAGTCAAACCGATGAAAAAGTTAGTTTGGTTAAAGAAGTTTTACCTACTTATAATGAAAATGCAGAATTGGTTGATGGACGACTTATTATAAAAGATAACTTCGATATGCTCTTTTCAAAGCATAAGGATTTATTCATTTTTGGGGAAGATGCAGGAAATATTGGAGATGTAAATCAAGGATTAGTTGGTTTACAAGAAAAGTATGGTTTACACAGAGTTGCAGATACAGGAATTAGAGAAGCAACTATTATAGGACAAGGAATTGGAATGGCTTTAAGGGGTTTACGACCAATTGCTGAAATTCAATATTTAGATTACTTATTGTATGGTTTACAAATAATGAGTGATGATTTAGCAACACTTCATTATAGAACAGCAGGAAAACAAAAAGCTCCTTTAATTGTTAGAACCAGAGGTCATAGATTAGAAGGTATATGGCATTCAGGCTCACCCATGGGTGCAATTGTTCATATGCTAAGAGGTATGAATATATTAGTGCCAAGAAATATGACAAAAGCAGCTGGGTTTTACAATACATTGCTTGAATGTGATGAACCTGCGTTAATTGTAGAAAACCTAAATGGTTATCGATTGAAAGAAAAATCACCTAATAATTTCGGAGAATTTAGAACTCCTATCGGTGTAGTTGAAACTATTAAAGAAGGTTCAGATATTACAGTTCTTTCTTATGGTTCTACATTAAAAATTGTAGAAGATGTAGTTAAAGATTTGGCTCAAGTAGATATTGATATTGAAATTATTGATGCTCAAAGTCTTCTTCCATTTGATACAAAGCATGACGTTGTAAAAAGTATACAAAAAACGAATAGGTTAATAATTATTGATGAAGACGTTCCTGGTGGTGCATCTGCGTATTTACTAAATGAAATATTAGAAACTCAAAACGCATACCAATATTTAGATAGCAAACCTATTACATTAGCCGCACAAGAACATAGAGCAGCTTATGGTACCGATGGGGATTATTTCTCCAAACCAAATGCAGAGGATATATTTGAAGCCATTTATGCTATAATGCATGAAGTAGATCCTGTTAAATACAAGAAGTTATATTAAATCACTTTTTAAATAAACAAAAAAATCCCTATAAAATGGGATTTTTTTGTTTCATATAATTCTTAATTGATTTTCTCTTGGCAATCATAATTACTATCTATTTCTAATTTCATAATTATTTAATACTAATACCTTTCTTTGCATCATTAAAAGTGATAGAATGATGAAAACCGTAATTATACAAGGGAGCTCACGTAGCAACGGAAATACAAATAAAATAATAAATCAAATTAACTCAGATAATCAATTTGATATTATTGATTTGTTTACCAAAAAAATCAGCCATTTTGATTATGAATTTAATAATGCAAATGATGATTTTATTCCACTTGTAAAAAACATCATTGACAAATATGACACCATTGTTTTTGCAACACCTGTTTATTGGTATTCAATGAGCGGTGTATTAAAAGTATTTTTTGACAGATTATCTGATTTACTATTTGTTGAAAAAGAATTAGGAAGACAATTAAGAGGTAAAAATATGGCGATGATAAGTTGTGGATCTGGTGATGGTTTAAAAGAGGAGTTCTCAATGCCTTTTAAAGAGTCTGCAAATTATTTAGGAATGAATTACCTTGGTGATATTCATACTTGGCTTGAAAGTGACAATACAATTTCAAAGAAAGTCAAAAATTCAATAAAAGAGTTTACAATTAAAATATAACACTATACTAAATTAAATCAAAATAAAAAGGAGACCTTAATTGGTCTCCTTTTTTTATTTACTTGCAAATAATTTTACATCGGTTTCAGATACTTCTTTTTCTCCTAAGATAATCAGTCGTTCTACAACATTTCTAAGCTCGCGAATATTTCCAGTCCAATCATATTCTTGAAGTAGTTTAATTGCCGATGGAGAAAATATTTTTTCAGCCACACCTTGTTCTTTTGCAATTTGACCTGAGAAAAATTGAATTAATAATGGTATATCTTCTCTCCTATCATTTAAGGCAGGTACATTTATTAAAATAACTGCTAGCCTATGATATAAATCTTCTCTAAAATTACCATCAGCAATTTCTTTTTGTAAATCTTTATTTGTGGCTGCTACAACCCTTACATTCACCTTGATATCCTTATCGCTTCCAACTCTTGAAATTTTATTTTCTTGAAGTGCCCTCAAAACTTTCGCTTGAGCAGAGAGACTCATGTCACCTATTTCATCTAAAAATATAGTTCCTCCATTAGCTGCTTCAAATTTACCTGCTCTATCTTTATTTGCACCAGTAAAACTACCTTTTACATGACCAAATAATTCACTTTCTATCAATTCTGATGGTATTGCAGCACAATTTACTTCAACCATTGGAGCTTTGGTTCTATCACTTTTTTCATGTAGCCAATGAGCAACCAATTCTTTCCCGGTTCCATTTGGTCCGGTAATTAAAACTCTGGCATCTGTAGGTGCTACTTTTTCAATCATTGTTTTAATATGAGAAATAGCTTCACTATCACCAATCATCTCATACTTTTTACTAACTTTTTTCTTTAAAAGTTTATTTTCAACCACTAATTCTTTTCTATCTAGCGCATTTCGAACAGTGTTTAATAATCTGTTTAAATCTGGTGGTTTGGAAATATAATCAAAAGCTCCCAATCTCATTGTATTAACAGCCGTATCTAAATCTCCATGCCCTGATATCATAACAACAGGAATTTCTGGCTTTATTTTTTTTAATTTTTCTAAAACCTCAACACCATCCATTTTTGGCATTTTTATATCACATAACACTAAATCAAAATCTGATTTCGTCATCATCTCAATCCCTACCAATCCATCTTCGGCTTCCTCAACTTTATAAGATTCATTTTCTTCAGAAATAATTTTTTTTAATACCCTACGTATTGCAGCTTCATCTTCAATTATTAATATTTTCGACATATTGATATGTTTTACATTAAATTTAATTAGGTAATATTAGCAATTTCTATTTGCTATTTCAAATTGCATGCCTAATTAAATTTTTAAATAATTCTTTTTAATTTTTTGTTTCTTTTGTTTGATACATATGAACATCTCTTTGAGGAAATGGAATAGTTACATTGTTTTCTCTAAACAATTTATCAATTTCAAATCGTATATCACTTTTAGGAATACGAGCATTGAAACTATCATTAAGTGTAAATACAATTTTAAAATTCAATGAACTATCAGCAAAATCAGTAAATTGAACCAATGGTTCTGGAAATTTCAACACCTTTGGGTGAGAATAAGCAGCTTGAATCAATAACTTTTTCACCAATTGAACATCACTTCCATAAGCTACTCCAACTTCAACACTTTCTCTCGTTTCAGTACCATTGGCAGTCCAATTAAACAAACTATTTGTTAAATATAAATGGTTGGGTATAATTAAAACTTTATTGTCTACCGTCACAGCTCTTGTAGTCCTTAATTTTATTTCCTCTACTCTTCCAATTTTCCCATCTAACTCTATAATATCATTTACATGAACCGACTGATCCAATAAAATAAATATTCCAGAGATTATATCCTGAAAAAATGTTTGTAATGCCAATCCAACACCTACTAATAATGCCGCTGATGCAGCAAAAATTGCGGTTACATTTATTCCAATATTATGAAAGGTCATTAAAAGAATAACTACATAAATAAAACCTTTGCTAAAAGAAAATAATGAGATAAATTTTGCTTTATCCTGATCTAAAAGTTTTCTGGTTACTATTTTTTGAATTAGTCTTAGTAACAAAGAAGAAATCCATAAAATGGCAAGGACCATTAATATTGACTTAACATCAATTTGAACATCTTTACTAAAAGCAAAATTATAATTTAGAAACTCTTTAATTTTTTCCATAATATAGATTTAATACTTCAACCACTTATACAACTCCTTGTAGCTAGGTTTTTTTCCATACATTAAGATTCCCACTCTATAAATTTTAGCTGCTAACCAAACTATTAAAATAAAAGTTAGAACTAACAAAACCATAGAAGTTATAATTTGCCACCAAGGAACCCCAAACGGAATTCTCATTAGCATAACTATTGGTGAAGTTAAAGGGAATAATGAAAAACCAAGCGCTATTGGCCCATGTGGATTTTCAATAACCGAAAAACCAACATAAATAGCTATAATTAAAGGTAACATTACAGGCATCATAAATTGTTGTGTATCTGTCTCACTATCCACAGCAGCACCAATTGCGGCATAAATTGAACTATAAATTAAATAACCTCCTAAAAAATAAACTATAAATGAAAAGAACATTGTAAGTATTGGTAAATTCTTCATCTCGGCAATAACCTGTTGAACTCCTGTCACTGAAGTCTCTTGTATTTGCTGCACTATTTCCGGGTTCATTTGTCCCATTGCTGCATCAGAATTAGTAGATTCCATTCCGAAAACATACATTAAAACAACCATTAACAACCCTGCGGAAATCATCCAAATGACAAACTGTAAAATACCCGCGAAGGCATTTCCCAATATTTTCCCTAACATTAATTGAAACGGTTTTACTGATGAAATAATAACCTCAATAATTCTGCTCGTTTTTTCTTCAATAACACTTCTCATTACGGAAGTACCATAAATAATTATAAACATAAAAATAAGATATCCAAATCCTCCACCAGCAAACATTTTAAGAATACTACCAATTTTTGAAGATTTCTCACCTGAAAAATTCTCTGAAGCAATATTAACATTGGTTTCTGTTGCTTTTATTTTATCGATATCAACATTTAGTTGTTCAATTTTTAAATCACGAATCTTTTTTTCAAGTTTATTTTCAATCCCGTCAATTAAGCTTAAACTTGGAGCATCCTCGGAATAAAAAGAAATCTCCTTTGCAAGTGTTAACAAATTTTCACTTTTAGGAATATAAAGAACTCCATAATAGGTTCCTTCGCTCTGCTTTCTAGCTTCTTCTATTCCCAAAGGAGTAAGATTTATATATTTTGTTGTTTCCGTATCTTCAAAAATATCTGTTAATAACCCAGATTCATCTACAAAAGCAACTTTACGTATTTCTTCACTGTTTTTTTCATTTAGAAAAATAATAAGCATCATTAGTCCAACCATTAAAAGCGGACTTAATACTGTCATCACTATAAAAGACTTGTTCTTAACTTTAGCCAAAAACTCTCTTTTTATTATTAGTTTTAATTTATTCATTGTTGGCTACAGCTTTTAAAAAGATATCGTTTGCACTTGGAATTATTTCGGTAAAATGTGTGATTTCTGCTTTGGTATTTAAAAAGCGAATTAAATCTCTTGAAGTATCTCCATTGTTTAACCCAATTAGCAATCTTAAATCGTTATTAAAGGATGCTTCCTTAGAGTTTTCAACTCTAAAATGGGTATTAATTTCTTTAAATAGATCATTTTTATTTTCACTTAACAAACCTACTTCATATTGATTTGATTTAAACTCTTGTTTAATTTCATCCAATTTTCCATCGAGAATTTTATTCGATTTGTCAATCAATGCAATATTATCACATAACTCTTCAACTGATTCCATTCGGTGTGTTGAAAATATAATGCTTGCGCCTTCATCACGTAGTTTTAGAATTTCATCTTTAATTAAGTTCGCGTTAATCGGATCAAAACCACTAAAAGGTTCATCAAAAATCAATAACTTTGGTTGGTGTAAAACGGTTACAATAAACTGTACCTTTTGTGCCATTCCTTTAGACAATTCCTGAATTTTTTTATTCCACCAATCTGTAATTTCAAATTTTTCAAACCAGTATTTAAGCTTTTTCTTGGCTTCAGATTCAGTCATTCCTTTCAATTGTGCCAAATATAAAGCTTGCTCACCAACCTTCATACTTTTGTACAATCCTCTTTCTTCAGGCAAGTAACCTATTTGATGTACATGATGAGGCTGCAATTTTTCTCCATCTAAATAAATGGTTCCACTATCAGGTAAAGTTATCTGATTTATAATTCTAATTAAAGAAGTTTTTCCAGCTCCATTAGGTCCTAACAAGCCAAAAACACTTCCTTTTGGAACTGTTATTGACACGTCATTTAATGCTCTAAAACTGCCGTAGTTTTTACAAACATTCTCAACGGTTAAAATATTTTTCATTCTATAGCTTTTATTTCGATGAACGAAAATAATTTTAATTTATTAGAATATTGCCAAACTTATGTAAAAGTTAACCTAGCTTTTCTATATATTTTTTCTGAATAGTTCTAAGCAATTCTATATTTGCCTTTGGTTTAACCACACGTAACATTTCAGTAATGCCATCATTCACATAGAAAATTCCCTTTGCAATATCATAATTACTATCAGCAATATTATTTTTTATATCGAAGGTATTTTTTCTGAATTCCTCCCAAGTCATAAATTTTGGAACCTCGATATAATAGGTATTATCCTCATCCAAACAATGGTAGATTCCTTTTTCAATTTCTTCAATATTAAAAAATCTGTTTATTCTAATTAAGGCATTAACATCATGAAATTTTTCGCTTTTAGCAAATTCAAATCTCTCGTCACTAAAATATTGTTGAATTTGTTCTATTTCATGATATCTATTAATTCCTTTGATACGAACACCATCCAATTTTCGGCCATTAATATTCACCTCACATTTTCCACCATGAAGGTCTAAGCCATATTTTTTATTGATTTTATTAGTTACTCGTAATATTTTTTCAAAGGAATTTGGTGTTTTTGTTACAAAAATTATTGAATTAGGTTTTTCAACATCGGTAAATCTACCGTAGTAATTCTTATAAGGGTCGGGAACATTAATTACAAAAGTTTTTGATAATTTATTTTCATCAACTGTATCAATATTTTCTTGAATAATAACCTTTCCAATTAGTTCTTTAGCTCCCATAGTTTTATATTTATTATTGGTGATTTAAACTTATTCCTTTTTTTTTAATAAAGCAAACAAAATCAAAGGTCTGAACAATTTTATTTATTTTACTATGCATGCATAATATATTTTTTATATATTTGAGAAATGCAAAAAGAACAAACTATAGATCATGTACTTAGAGCAACGTGGCAAGCTATAGCGAAAATGTACAATGAACAGGCCGCTAAACATGATAGTACCATGGCCATGGCATTTGTATTATTAAATGTGGATATTGAAAAAGGAACTCCTTCAACAGCATTAGGTCCTCAAATGGGAATGGAACCAACAAGTCTTTCTCGTATTTTAAAAAATATGGAAGAACGAGGTGCTATTTATAGAGAAAAAAACCCTGAAGATGGAAGAGGTGTTTTAATAAAACTAACCAAATATGGCATAGAAAAAAGAAAAATCTCTAGAGAACATGTTATACAATTTAATGAATCCATAAAAAAGAATATTTCACAAGAAAAAATTGATCATTTTTTTGAAGTTGCTCAAACTATCAATGAATTAATTAATAATAAAATGATTTTCGATAATAAAAAGACTAAATAATAAAATCAAAACAATGAAAAGACCAATAAAAAAAGTAGCTGTAATTGGTTCCGGAATAATGGGATCGGGTATTGCCTGTCATTTTGCTAACATTGGTGTTGAAGTTTTGCTGCTGGATATAGTTCCAAGAGAACTTACCGATATTGAGAAAGCAAAAGGATTAACACTAGAAAGTAAAATTGTTAGAAATCGTTTGGTTAATGACAGTTTAAAAGCTTCGCTAAAATCGAAGCCATCTCCCATTTACAATCAAAAATTTTCTAGTAGAATTTCTACTGGGAATTTAGACGATGATTTACATAAAATTAAAGATGTAGATTGGGTCATGGAGGTTGTGGTTGAGCGTTTAGATATTAAAAAATTGGTTTTTGAAAAAATTGAAAAATATAGAAAACCTGGTACACTAATCACTTCAAATACTTCTGGTATTCCTATTAATCATATGAATGAAGGAAGAAGTGAAGATTTTCAAAAACATTTTGCAGTTACTCACTTTTTCAATCCACCAAGATATTTAAAACTTTTTGAAGTTGTTCCTGGTCCAGATTGTAAACAAGAAGTTACTGATTTTTTAATGATGTACGGTGAAAAGTTTTTAGGAAAAACTTCGGTTTTAGCAAAAGACACACCTGCATTTATTGGTAATAGAATTGGA
>Ga0193963_1000432_pt1 | contig 22157 bp, 20 predicted proteins | sample FB_6_MG_FD_140359 | JGI IMG/M metagenome (GOLD analysis project Ga0193963, IMG submission 140359) | Microbial mat bacterial communities from the Broadkill River, Lewes, Delaware, United States - FB_6_MG | ecosystem: Environmental > Aquatic > Freshwater > River > Microbial mats | place: USA...
CAGAAGAAGGTCTTGATACAAGAGTTCAAACTTCTTGTTAATTAGAACAAAAAATTAAATTATAAAAAATACTATAAATTTTAAATAAAAAAAGGGAAGATATTTTATCTTCCCTTTTTTAATGCTTATTAATACTTAATACTAGCAATTATTTGTTTTGTTACAATATCCACTTCTTTAATTTTTACTTTTAATTTTGTAAAAAGCTTCTGACCTTTCATATTATCAATAGTTACTTTTAATCCAGAAATAGCATCATAAGAAACTGCTTTATTTCTATCTGTATCTACAATTTTTACTTTAATCATTTGCCCAATATTATCATTTGCCCATCTTGCATATTTTCTATCTTCATAATCCCAAACTAATTGATCTACTTTTCTTTCATTTAATGATATATGCTCACATATCTCATCTATGTTTTTTGGTGTTTGCTTAGATTTTAACATTCTATGTAATACTAAATCTGAATATCTTCGTATAGGAGAGGTAAAATGTGAGTAAGAAGAGAAACCTAAACCAAAGTGTCCAAGATTTTTTGAGCTATATTTAGCTTGAGTTTGTGACTGAATAATAAGTTCATCTATTTCTTCACTCATCATAGAAGTTTTAGCTTTCTTTTGAATATGAGTAATTGTTTCATGAACATCACTTTGTACTTTTACTTTAACCCCTAAAATATTTACATCATCAACTAATCTTGAGATTGATTTTAAAGATGGCTCTTCATGTATTCTATAAATTCCTACTGTATTTACTTTTTTACTAGCTTCAATATTTGCTAAAAGCATACACTCTTCAATTAATTGATGAGATGGTGTTGAACTTTCACTCTCAACAGCTACAACTTTGAAGTTTTTAAGTTTTTGACGTAACTCAGTAGTTCTAAAATCATAACCTTTTTCTAATCTCTTAGCCCTAAAACTTTTGGTAACTTCATATAAAGGAAGTAAATAATCAAAAATTGTTTTTTCAACACTTGAGTACTGATCTAAATGTCCTTGTAAAACTCTATCAATTCTTCCATAAGAGAACTTTTTATGTGAGTTAATAATAGCTTCAAAAAGTTGTGCTTTTTTTGCTTTTTTATTTTGTAAATCTAAATATATCTTAAAAACAAAAGAGTATCTGTTAACTCCTTCTTTCAAAGAACACATATCTTCACTAAGTTCATTTGGAAGCATTGGCAATACTTTTCCAGGTAAATAAACTGAAGTTGATTTTAAAAAAGCAAGTCTATCAAGAGCACTTCCCTCTTTTACAAAATAGGATACATCTGCAATTGCTACATATAATACTTTTTCTTCTTCATCATAATAAATAGCATCATCATGATCTTTTGCAGAGTTTGGATCAATAGTACAAAAAGGAAGATGTGTTAAATCAACTCGTTCATTTTTATCATCCATCACAGCATCAACTTCTAAAGGCTTTTGTAATCTTATTTCTTCATGATATAAATGTAATGAAATTAATTCATCAATTTTAGGGTCTTGAATATTTCCTAAGTTTTTTACTAAATCTAAAGATTGATTATCAACTAAAAGAACATCACCTTCCTCATATTTATTTGCACCTTTGTTTTCTAACTTTATATTTTCTTTTACTGTGTAAAAAGATTTCTCTTTTATATAAACTAAAATATCATTCTTTTTTCCATCTAAAATTTCAATAATATTAGCTTTGATTCTAGATCTAGGATTAAAAACTCTTTTAGCTAGAACTAAATCTCCATTATAAGCACCATTTAAATTATCAAACTCTATTTTAATATTTTTATGCTCACTTACTAAATCTTCTAATATTACTAAATTCTTTCCTACATTAACAATTGCAACTTTATATTTAGAATTAAGTTCAAAAGAATCATCATCTAATTTTATAATAATCCCTTTTTTTATAAATTTCTCAATTTCTATTAATTCAATTTTTGAAAAAGTGTTATCTTGTGTTTGTATCTTTGTAAAAAGCTCTTTTAGCAATTTTATTCCTTGTATATATATCTTGTAATCCTAGCTAAAATATGTTAAGTATTACACCTTTTTATATCAAATTACCAAGATTTTAACTTTTTTTCAGTATAATCTCTAAAAATTTTACTAGAGGGACATAATAATGGCATTAAATGTATACTATGACAAAGATTGTAATATCGAGTTAATCAAATCAAAAAAAGTAGCAATGATTGGATTTGGATCACAAGGACACGCACACGCAGAGAACTTAAGAGATTCTGGTGTTGAAGTTATTGTTGGTTTAAGAAAAAATGGTTCTTCATGGGCTAAAGCTGAAGCTAAAGGTTTCACAGTTAAAACTGTTGCAGAAGCAACTGCTGGTGCAGATGTTGTTGTAATTTTATTACCTGATGAAAATCAAGCTGATATCTGGGATAACGAAATCAAAGATAACTTAAAAGATGGTGCTTATGTATCATTTGGACACGGTTTTAACATTCACTATGGAAGAATTTCTCCAGCAAAAAACATTAACGTAATGATGGTTGCTCCAAAAGCTCCAGGTCATACTGTAAGAAATGAATTCACTAAAGGTGGAGGAATTCCTGACTTAATCGCAATTCACCAAGATGCATCTGGAGATACTAAAGATGTAGCATTATCATACGCTTCTGCAATTGGTGGTGGTAGAACTGGTATTATTGAAACTACTTTCAAAGATGAAACTGAAACTGATTTATTCGGAGAGCAAGCTGTATTATGTGGTGGAGCTGTATCTTTAGTTCAAGCTGGATTCGAAACATTAACTGAAGCTGGATATGCACCTGAAATGGCATACTTCGAGTGTTTACATGAATTAAAATTAATCGTTGACTTAATGTATGAGGGTGGAATTTCTGATATGAGATATTCTATTTCTAATACTGCAGAATACGGTGATTATGTATCTGGAAAAAGAGTTATCAATGATGAGTCTAAAGCTGCTATGAAAGAAATCTTAAAAGAGATTCAAGATGGTAGATTTGCAAAAGACTTTATCTTAGAAGGTCAAGCTGGATACCCAAGAATGAACGCTGAAAGAGCAAATGCTAAGCTTTCATTAATTGAAAAAACTGGTAATAACTTAAGAGAAATGATGCCTTGGATTTCTTCAAGCAAAATCGTTGATTTAGACAAAAACTAGTATTAAAATAAGAAGAGTTTTCTCTTCTTATTTACTTTCTTAAATTATGAGTAAAAAACAAAATAAACGTAAAAAATCATCATCTACAGTTTCAAAATCTAAATTAGTAAAAATCTTTCTACTAATATTTTTATTTGCATTTATAGCAAGTGGTCTAAGCTACTTTATAATGAAGAATGAAAATCTAAATTCAAATAAAAATATTAATAATATACTTGAACAAGAAAAAAAACAAACTACATCTCAAGCTACAAAAGAACTAAAAAAATTTCAAGATGAAAAATTAGGTGAGTATTTTGATAAGCTAGAAACTCCAAAAGAAAAGTTTGAAGAAGATACTGACGAATTAAAAAAAGTTCATATTGATGAAGAAATAAAACCTGAAATAAGAGAAATTAAAAAACAAGAAGATAAAAAGAAAGAGCAAATAAAAAAAGAAGAACCAAAACAAATACTTAATACAAAAAGTAAGAAAGATTTATATACTTATAGCAATAAATCTAAACCAAAACTTGCAATTATCATTGATGATGTAAGTAGTAGTAAACAAAAAAAAGCTATTTTAGATATTGGATACAACGTAACTATGGCTTTTCTTCCTCCTCAAAAAGGCCATTCAAATTCTGCAAAAATTGCACAAGACTTACCTGTTCATATGATTCACTTTCCTATGCAAGCCTCACCTAAATTTAAATCAAAAGAGATAATAACATTAAATATAACTGACTCTTATGAAAAAATTGAAGGTATTGTAAAAAGATTAAGACAGCAATATCCAAAAGCAAGATATACAAATAACCATACAGGTTCAGTATTTACACAAAATGAAGCAGCAATGGATAAGCTATTTCGTGCATTAAAAAAATATAACTTTGTATTTGTAGATAGTAGAACAACGGCTAAAAGTGTTGCTAAAAAATATGCTAAAAAATATGGTATGCCATATATTGTAAGAAATACTTTTCTTGATAATGAAAGAAACTTTAAATATATTCAAAATCAATTAAAAAAGGCAATAAAAATTGCAAAAAAACGAGGTTATGCAATTGCAATTGGACACCCTTACTCTATGACTATAAAAGTTCTAAAAGAATCAAAACATCTACTACAGGGTGTTGAACCAATATTTATAAATAAACTTCCTTATCTTTAAGCTTTTAAATATATAATAAAATATATTATTATATAAATATTTATAAGGCTTTTTATGATTCAAGAACTAAACTTTAACATTCCAGAATTAAATAATATGAGAAAATACCCTAAAGAACTTTTCTATATTGGAAATATTCCTCTTCTAAAAAAGAAAAAAGTATCAATAATAGGTACAAGAAGGCCAAATTCCTACACAAAAGAGTTTACTCATAAACTAGCATCCAAGCTATCAAGCTTTGATATTTGTATAGTAAGTGGAGCTGCTATGGGTGTTGACGCTATATCACATCTTGCAGCAAAACCTGAAAATACAATTGCAGTTGTTGCAAATGGTTTAGATATTCATTATCCAAGTGTAAATAAAAATTTAATTTCAAATATTGAAGAAAAAGGTTTAGTATTGTCTGCTTATAAAGCAGGTGAAAAACCACGAAATTATACCTTTGTATTAAGAAATGAAATAGTTGTAGCTTTAGGAGATATTTTAATCGTAACTCAAGCAGATTTAAAATCAGGCTCATTAACATCTGTTAATTATGCACTAAAAATGGGTAAAAAGGTATATACCTTAGCACATAGAATTGGCGAAAGTTTAGGTACACAAGAACTAGTTAAAAAAGGCTTAGTAGAAGTAATTTATGATATTGATGTGTTCATTTACGGAATCACAAATAAACTACCAAAAACAAAACCTAGAGATAAAATACTTGAGTTTTGTGATACAAACCCAAGTTATGAAGAAGCTATAATAAAATTTGGAGATAAAATATTAGAATATGAATTAGAAGGTAAAATTAAAATAGAAAATGCAAGAGTTTCAATTGCTTAAGTTATTGAAGAATGCTTTTTCCCTTTTACTTTTAATAAAATCAAGTATCCAACAAGTCCTGAAAGAATAGAACCTACTAAAATAGCTAATTTATCTGTATATGAAAACATTGACGAGTCTTGAAAAGCTAATGAATCAATAAATAAACTCATAGTAAAACCAATTCCTGTTAATACACTAATTCCATATACTTGCGCCCATGTTGTGTATTTTGGAAGCTTAGCTAGTTTAAATTTAACTGCTAAATATACAAATAAAAATACTCCTAATTGTTTACCAATAAAAAGTCCTAGAATGATTCCTAATGAAACTGGATTTATAATTAAATCAAAAGATAATGATCTTAAATCAATTCCTGCATTTACAAAAGCAAAAACGGGTAAGATATAAAAAGCCACCCAATAATGTATATAATGTTGCAAATTTCTCACAGGGGAAACTCTTTTTCTTTTCTCATTTATAACATTAAGAGGAATTGTAAATGCTAAGATAATTCCTGCTAAGGTTGCATGAACCCCAGATTTTAAAACAAAAACCCAAAGAATAACTCCAACTAGTGCATATACACTAAGCCATGTAATTTGCATTTTATTCATTGTAATTAAAATTATAATACAAGCTAAAGCCATAAGTAATGACATAGTAGAAACGTCTGAAGTATAAAAGAATGCAATAATTAAGATAGCACCCAAATCATCAAAAATTGCTAAAGCCATTAAAAATATTTTTAAAGATACAGGAACTCTTTTTCCTAAAAGAGAAACAATTCCTAAAGCAAAAGCAATATCAGTAGCAGTTGGAATAGCCCAGCCTCTTAATGCAAATTCATTATCATAATTAAATAAAATATAAATAAGTGCAGGAACTAACATACCACCAATTGCTGCGATAGCAGGTAATGCAATTTTAGAAAAGGATGATAAATGTCCTAATATTAGTTCTCTTTTTATCTCTAAACCAATTAGTAAAAAGAAGATAGCCATTAAACCATCATTTACCCAAAGTATTAAGGGTTTTGAAATATCTAAAATTGAGCCTATCTTAAATTCAATAGGAGTGTGTAAAAAACTGTTGTAAAATTCTGATAAAAAGGTATTACTAAATATTAATGCAAGAACTGTAACAAGCATTAAAATAACACCAGAGGTTGACTCTTTTTGTAAAAATTTTTGTACTAATACTTTCATAATATTTGCCTTTAAAGCTTGATATATTATTTTAGTATAAAGTACTTTATTAAAGATTAAAACGATTTTTTAGTATATATTAGTGTCTTAATTGATATGTAATATCTCCAGCACCAACACCTAAAAAAATACCTTCATCATAGCTTTTGATGATTTTTTCATCTTTTATTAAATCAATTCTTCCATTTGTAGAAGATATTCTATCTGCAAAAATTGGATTATAAGCTGCAAACTCTTTTGGAAAATCAATATCAATCTTTTTTTCACCTGGAATTGTCCAAAGAGGTAGAATAATTAATTCATCACATCTTCTAAAACATTTTTTAAACCCTTCAAGATTATCACTTGTTCTTGAATATTTATGTGGTTGCCATAAAACTATTCTATTATTTAGATTTGTTAAGTTGTCATATAACTCAACTGATTTCATAGTAACTTCAATTTCTGTTGGATGATGAGCATAATCATCAATTACTACAAATTTTTCATTTGCTTGAATAATATCAAATCTTTTTTTAATACCTTTGTATCTTAAAAGATTAACTCTAATACTTTCAATATCAAGTTCATTATGTGCAGCTAAAATAGCTAATGATGCATCAACTGCAATATGATATCCAAAACCCCATACTTCAAATGTACCTAAATCTTTTAAATCAAATCTAGTACAAGGTTCCTTATCTTTTAGAGTATAAGATAGATTTTTAATATCAACACTTGGGTAAAGGTAAGTTGCTTCTTCAATTTTTAGTTTTTGAATATCTTTATCTTCACCATTTAATACTCTTTTAGTTGCAAGTGCAATAAATCTTTCATAAGATTCATAAAACTTATCATAATCATAATGATAGTATTCCATATGCTCTGGTTCTGCATTTGTTACAATTGCACAATATGGATTTGATAATAAAAATGATGCATCAGATTCATCCGCTTCAAATGCTACTAAATCATTTACATATCTAAAGTTTGAACCAAAATCTTTTGAAATAGCACCAATTAGTGCTGAACTTTGAAGAATTGAAGCTAAGATTGCTGTTGTAGTTGATTTTCCATGAGCTCCTGCAACACAATAATTCTTTTTATCACCTAAAATAATAGGTAATGCTTCTTTTCTAGAAAGAGTTCTAATTTGATTTAATCTAGCTTCAATTAATTCTGGATTTTCATCTGTTACGGCTGCTGAGTAAATTACTAAATCAAAATCATCTTTTATATTATCTGCATTTTGAGGACAAGATACTTTTATACCTTCATTCTGAAGCTCTTTAGTAATTGGTGAGTCTTTCATATCTGAACCACTTATTTCATGACCATCATTATTTAAAAATCGCGCTAGTGCAGAAAGTCCTATTCCACCTATTCCTATAAAATGTACTTTCATTAGCTTTCCAATAAATGTTTTAAATTTTTATACTCTTTTTCAAGTGTTTCTTTATTATCGTTTAAAAATTCATCAATATCAAATCTAAAATTCATAATAAAATATCCATACTTTTCTTCACTACTTTCTTTTTCATGATCAACACTAGTATCATAGAAGAAATCTAATTGTGTTCTTGTTGATAAAACTATTAAAAGAACATTTAAAGCTTTTTCTAATGGCTCATCTTCAATTATATTAGCTAATACAAAAACTAGCTCTTTAGCCCCATCAAAATTATCATATGACCACTTTTCAATTGCATGTTCATAAAAAGCTCTTACATAAAGTAAGTTTTCATTTTCTAGTTTTAATTTTTTATTTTCATTAACAATTTTTTCTACATTTTCAAAAGAAGTTTTTAAAATCTCTTCATAAAGTTTATTTATTTTCTCTTCTTCTAAATCTAAAATTAACATTGAATCTAATGTCTCATACATTACATTTATATTTTTTTCTGCAATAGATTTAACTCTAGCCTCTTCTAAATACTTTAGAAAGTCTGGATTTGTTCTTGCATCATTTAACTGCTCTTTATCCATCAATAAAATCCTTTAATCTTTTTAATACTTCTTCTGTTTTTTGCGCATTTTCAACTAATGCTATTCGTACATAACCTTTTCCAATTCCTTCTCTGCCTAAAAAAGACCCTGGAAGTACTTTGATATTTTTTTCTCTATATAACTCTCTTGTAAACTCTATTTCATCATCAACTTCAAGCCAAATATAAAATGTTGCTTGTGGAGTATCTACTCCTAATATCTCACGTGCTAATTCAAAGTTCTTTTTGTAAATACTTCTAAAATATTCTACATGAGTCTCTTCATTCCAAGCAGCTGCACTTGCATGTTGAAGTGGTACAGGAGAAGCACAACCTACATATGTTCTATATTGCATATAGTTTTTAAGTATTTTTGCATCACCTGCAATAAATCCACTTCTTAAACCTGGAGCTGAAGATCTTTTTGAAATTGAATTCATTACTAAAACATTTTTAAATTTGTCATTTCCAACTAAAATACTAGCTTCTAAAAGTGAAGCAGGTTTATTATTTTCATCAAAATAAATCTCAGAATAACACTCATCATTAATTAGAATAAAATTATATTTTAAAGCTTTTTCTACCCATTGCCCTAACTCTTCTTTACTCATAGAAGCTGATGTTGGATTATTTGGAAAGTTTAATACAACTAAATCACATTTTTTTAATTCTTCTTCTTTCAAGTGTGCTTTAAAATCATTCTCTTTAGTTAAATTAATATGAATAACTTCTGCTCTACTTGCAATTGCTGCACCTTCATAAATTTGATAAAAAGGATTTGTAAAAGCAATAGTAGGCTCTTTTTTATCAAATAATGCAAATTGAGGAAAATTAAATAAAACTTCTCTTGTTCCAAAAGTAGGAATAATCTGTGTAAAATCTAAACTTACATCAAATCTCTTATTTACAAAATTAATCATTGCATTTTTAAGCTCAGGAATTCCTGCTGATGCTGGATATTTTTTCAATAAAGAAGTTGATTGCTTTAACTCTTCTTGAATAAAATCTGGTGTTTCAAACTTTGGTTCACCAATAGTTAAAGCTGATAATTCATAGTTTTCATTAGGAGTAACATCTGCTAATATTTCTGTTAATCTCTCAAAAGGGTATTTTTCAAAATTCATTTACTTTTTTTCCTTATTATCTAGTGTTCTTCAACTATTGGAATTAATAGTTGGTTATATCTATTCATATCAAAAGAAATAAAATCAGTATTCGTATAGAAGAATTTCCATGAGAATCTTTTTTTCAGCATCTCTTCTTTTAAAGGTAAGATTTGAAGCATATTTTTTTCTTTTTGTAATTCTCTTATTGGATTGTGATTACTTGATATAATTTCTATTTTTTCATTAAATATTTTTGCTAAGTTTTCAAAGTGATCTAGCAAGTTAGTTTTATCTTCATCTTCGCCAATTGGGTCTAGATCAAAAATTCTTGTTTTTGTTTTAATTTGACTTGCAACATCAAATACAATTGGAGAAATCTGCTCATAAGAATGAGTATCATTTAATAAAACTACAGTTTGTTTTATAGATTTCATGCTCTCCCTTCCTAATTTAAAAATAGGAACTTTATAATCAACTATTATTTTTAAAGAATCTTTTGATTTAAACATTTCTTGAGTTAAAATCATCATTCCAATATCATATTTTCTAAAATCTTCTTTTAGAATTTTTGTAAAACCTTTACTTGAATAATCAATTCTAACAACAATACTATCAAAATATTTTAATTTTTCTTTGATATAGTTCATTATTGCAGGTGTTGTAGGTCTTGTAATTCTAATAATTAGTTTATTGTTTTTTAATCTTTGATTTAAAGTTTTTGCTTCATCAATTGCTTTTTTTACACTTTTTTCATCTTGCAAATAAAGATCTAAATATAAATATATATTATGTCCAAAAGGCATAGGAAATTGACCTTGTGTTTTGCCAATTGCATTATAAACTTGCATTAAAACATAAGGTTTTCCAACTACTAAAATTACATCATTTGGTTTTAAAACTAGTGATGGTTTGATATTTACAAGTTGTTGATTTCTATAAAGTGCAAATATTTTCCACTCTTTTTGCTCAATTGATCCTAAATATCTATATGCATAAGAGCTTCCAAAAGGAACTCTAATTTCCATAATCTCACCCTGCTTTAAACCAATATTTTGGGCAACAACAGGAATATTTGGAAGTCGTTCAACCATACCATTTGCAAGAACTTCAATACCTTTATATACATTTATATATGGGTCTTTAAAATCTAACCCCCAATAATCTAAAATTGTCATTTGCAAGTTTTGTTTATGACTTCTAATATTCTTAGTAACATTAATCATCTCATCTTTTGAGTTAAGTGCGATTAGTACTTCTGTATGAATATTTTTATCTAAAACCATTGCTAGTTTAGATTTTGAAGTAGGATCAAATTTATAAAATGTAAAGTTCGAAGGTTTTTGAACAGGAAGGATAACATCACTCATATATATAATATCATAAGCGTTATCGCCAGTATTTGCTTCTACGATTCTATGCATTAATTTTTTTGCAACAATACCGTCTAATATAATCAAGATTTTTTTCATCTGGACATTATATCTTTTTTAGATTAATAACAGCAGAAATAAAATTAATTTTTTACTTTACTTCTTACCTGATTAGATTATCATTTTTTGCTAATGATAATAAATAATCAGCCTTTACATAAGATTCAATATAATGTGATTCTATAACTGTTTTTGCTTCAGTCGCATTTATTTGATAATCTTTTACATTTAATTCTCTGCTAGCAGCTGCTAATTTTTTTGCTTTTTTTAGTATTTAGATTTGTTTAAATCCAATAAGAGCATTTTTAATCTGCAAAGTAACACCTTCATTTAATATATCTTGTAATAAATATAGTATAACAAAAAAAATACAAAAAATAAATAATTTTAATGGTTAATTATAATCTTAAATATTAATCTACTTTAGATATAATTCTATTAATTTAAAGAAAGGTTACTATATTTAATGGAATTTAAAATAGACGCAACATCACACCACAAAACTAGAGCATGTACAATAAAAACAGCTCATAGTACAATTCAAACACCAGTTTTTATGCCAGTTGGAACACAAGGGACTGTAAAAACTCTTGATGCAAATGACATGTTAGAAATGGGTGCAAAAATTATTTTAGGAAATACTTACCATTTATACCTAAGACCAGGAAGTAAAATAGTTAAAAAGTTTGGAGGACTTCATGGTTTTTCTAAGTTCCCTAACTCATTTTTAACAGACTCTGGAGGTTTTCAAGCTTTCTCTTTAAGCAAAAATACTAAACAACATGAAGATGGAATTATGTTTAAGTCACATATTGATGGAAGTAAGCACTTTTTTACTCCACAAAGTGTGCTTGATACTCAATATGATTTGGGTTCTGATATTATGATGATTTTAGATGATTTAGTAGCTTTACCAAATACAGATGAAAGAATTGAAAAGTCGATTCAAAGAACAACTAAATGGGCACAAGAAGCAATTACTTACCACAAACAACAGCAGGAAAAAGGTATTGGAGTTAATCAAAATATCTTTGCAATTATTCAAGGTGGAACTAATAAAAAGTTTAGACAAATGAGTGCTGAACAATTATGTGCCTTAGAAGATTATGATGGTTTTGCAATTGGTGGCTTAAGTGTGGGAGAACCAAATGCTGATATGTATGAAACTGTTGAGTGGACAACAGATTTTATGCCAAAAGACAAACCAAGATACTTAATGGGTGTTGGAACTCCAGAGGATTTAATCGAAAATATCGAACGAGGTGTTGATATGTTTGATTGTGTAATGCCTACAAGAAATGCAAGAAATGGAACATTATTTACTTCATTTGGAAGAATCAATATTCGAAATGCTTCATTTAAAGAAGATGAAGGTCCTATTGATCCTTTATGTGATTGCTATACTTGTAAAAACTTTTCAAGAGGATATTTAAATCATCTTTATAGAGCTGGAGAGATGACTTATTTTAGATTAGGTTCAATGCACAATATTCACTATTATTTAAACCTAATGACACAAGCTAGAGAAGCAATACTTGCAGATAATTGGCTTGAATTTAAAAAAGAGTTTTACGCAAAAAGATCGTAGATTAAAAGAAGATTTTTTATTTTTATGTTAAAATGAAAAAATATTAGAAATTATAAGGAAAAATATGACTGTTGATGATAACTTAATTGCAAAACTATCAAAATTATCTAGTTTAGAAATAGATGAGTCAAAAAAAGAAAATTTAAAAGTAGAACTTGCTGATATTATTAATTTTGTTGAAAACTTAAATGAAATAGATGTATCAAATATTGAAGCTACATTTAGTACAATTGAAGGTGGAACACCACTTAGAGAAGATAATGCCAATCAAGACTTAGAATTATCAAATCACATTTTAAAACATGCACCAAAAAGTGAAGATGGATTTTTTGTAGTACCAAAAATTATAGAGTAGGAAGATAGATGGTAAAGGTTTATGGAATAAAAACCTGCGATTCTGTTAGAAAAGCCTTAAGGTTTTTTAAGGACAACGAAATAGAAGTTGAGTTTTTCGATTTTAAAAAAGAAATACCAAGTTCAGACCTAATAGATTCATGGGTAGAAAAGTCAGATTTAGATTTGCTATTTAATTCAAGAGGAACTAAATACAGAACCTTAAAATTAAAAGAGTTAAATCTAGATGATGAGGGAAAAATACAATGGTTAAAAAAAGAGCCAATGCTTTTTAAAAGACCTGTTATTGAATATGATAAAAAAGTTTTAGTAGCTTTTAATGAAGAGATTTATAAAGAAACTTTTTTATAAAAGTTTTAAACTATTAGATATAAAAAAAGGGGATAGTTTTTTAACTATCCCCTTTTTTATGCACATAATTTAAAAGATTTAATTAAATAATTAAATCTTTTCTAGCTTCTTTTAAAGTATCAGCAATCATAAATGATAATTCAAGTGCTTGGTCTGCATTTAATCTTGGATCACATTGTGTATGATATCTAGATGATAAGCCTTCTGTTGTAACTGCTGAACTTGCACTTCCTGTACACTCAGTTACATCTTGACCTGTCATTTCAAGATGGATTCCTCCAGCATAAGTACCTTCTGATTTATGGATTTGGAAGAATTGTTTTACTTCACTTAATATTGCTTCAAAATCTCTAGTTTTATAACCATTATCAGCTTTAATAGTATTTCCATGCATTGGGTCACAAGACCATAATACGTTTTTACCTTCTCTTTTTACTCTTTCAAGTAATTTAGGATAGAAATCACCTACTTTATTTGCACCCATTCGTACAATTAAGTTAAGTCTACCAGCTTCATTTTCTGGGTTTAAAGTATCTATTAATTGAATTAATTCATCTTCTTTCATAGAAGGTCCTACTTTACAACCTATTGGGTTTTTAATCCCTCTAAAGTATTCAATATGTGCATCTTTTAAATCTCTAGTTCTATCACCTATCCATAACATATGGGCAGCACAATTAAACCAATCACCAGTAATAGAATCTTTTCTAGTTAATGCTTGCTCATAGTTTAATAATAATGCTTCATGTGAAGTAAATAATGTAGTTTGAGCTAAATTAGGTGCTGTTTGACTATTAATCCCACAAGCTTTCATAAAATTAAGTGCTTCTGTAATCTTTGAAGATACCTCATCATATTTTTCACCTAAAGTATTATCTTTTATAAAATCAGTATTCCATAAGTTAACTTGATTTAAATCAGCCATTCCACCACGAGAAAAAGCACGAAGTAAGTTCATAGTTGCTGCACTTTGATTATATGCTTTTAATAATTTCTTAGGTTTTGGACCTCTTGATTTTTCAGTAAATTCAATATCATTTACAATATCTCCTCTATAAGAAGGCAATGAAATTCCATTTACTTCTTCAAAATCTGAAGATCTAGGTTTTGCAAATTGACCAGCAACTCGTCCTACTTTAACTACAGGGCAACCTCCTGAGAATGTTAAAACAACTGCCATTTGCATCATAACTTTAAATAAATTTTTAATATTATTTGCATCAAATGAAGAAAAAGATTCCGCACAATCTCCACCTTGAAGTAAGAATGCTTTTCCGTTTACTACATCAGCTAATTGACTTTTTAAATTTAAAGCTTCTCCTGCAAAAATAAGTGGTGGATATGATCCTAACTCTTTTTCTACTCTATTTAACTTATCTAAATCAGTATAAGTTGGTTGTTGTTTTATTGGAAAGTCTCTCCAACTATTTGGTTCCCAATTCTTCATTTTTTGCCTTTTTCTTTTTATTTTATTTTGAAATATTATCTTATTTTAACTTAGTTAATTAACTTTGCTAATAAATCTTTAAATGAAATTTTAAATGCCTCTAAACCTTGGTTTAAAAGATCATCATAAACTTTTTCTATATTTACATTTTTCTTTTTTAACTCTGCAAAATATGTATTACAATCTTCTTCGCTCATAATGCATGTTTCTTTTTTAACTCCATCTTTTACCCAATCTTCAATAGTTGATAAAGGAGCTGTGTTTACAGAGTTTGGAAAGATTAAATTATCAACATAGTAACTTGGTGCTAATTCATTTCCTTTTACACCTGTACTTGCAAATAATGTTCTTATATTTGAATTTTTAAATTTATTAATTTCATGATAACACTTAATTGCATTTACAATACCTAGTTTAGAAGTTACTAAACCTTTTGTAATAAACTCACCATCACACATTCTGTCAAACCTAGAAACGAAAACAGATACAACTGCTTTTATATCTTTATTTGAATCTTTAATACCTTCGTTTAAAGCTTGTGCACATTTTATAGCTTGCTTCGGAGAAAAGATTAATGTTGCATTTACATGAATACCTTTTGAAGTTAATTCTCTCATAGCAATGTATCCAGCTTCAGTCGCAGGAACTTTTATCATTACATTATCAGCATTTATCGAAGAATGAAGTCTTAAACCTTCTTCAATAGTACCTTGTGCATCATCACATAATGAAGGGTCAACTTCAATTGAAATAAATCCATCATCAGAATCTTCTTTATGTAAAGGTAAAAGTAATTCAGCAGCTCTTTTAATATCAGTTAACGCTAATTCTTCATAAATAGTCTTTGCATTATTAGCTTGCAACATATCTAATTGCTGTTTATATGCAACAGAATTTGAAATTGAAGATTCAAAAATTGCTGGGTTTGAAGTAGCACCTTGAATTGTTTTGTCTTTTATAATCTCTTGGAATCTATTCTCTAAAAAATCTCTTTCTATAAAATCACACCATAAAGAGTAATTAATATCTTCTTTTAAACTCATCTGTTTTCCTTATATCTTTTCTAATATTTTTGTTAAATCTTTTTCATCTATTATAATATTTGCTTCTTTTTTTAATACATCTCTTGCACAAAAAGCAATTCTTATATCTGCATGTGCAAACATAGATAAATCATTAGCTCCATCTCCACATACTAAAGTATCAGCACGTGTAACACCTAATAAAGATTGCAGTCTTTGAATCATATCACCTTTTGAGTGAGAGAACATCATATCTCCACCAACTTGTCCTGTTAAAATTCCATCTTTTTCATGTAATACATTTGAAAAGTCCGCATCTAAACCTAAAATTTCTTTAGCAGGACTAGTTCCAATTCTAAAACCACCTGAAAAACATACAACTTTATAGTCTTTAGCTTTAAGTGCTGGAATTAATTCTTTTGCACCCGGCATTAGTGGTAAATCTTTACAAATATCAACAGCTTTTTGATACTCTAAACCTTTTAATAAACCTACTCTTGTAGTTAAAGATTCAAAAAAGTCAAGTCTTCCTGACATTGCTTCTTCTGTAATATGTGCAACTTCTTCTCCTATTCCTAACTCATCTGCTAGAAAGTCTATAGTCTCTCCATCCATAAGTGTTGAATCAAAATCAAAAACAGCTAATTTCATTAATTTTCCCTAGTTTTAGTCTTTTAAGGATATAATATTATCTAAATTTAACTAAATATACTAAAAGGATTGTTTTTCATTATGTTTGAAACACTACTACAAAAACTTCAAGAAGACTATTATTTAACATTAGAAACAACACCACAACATGAACCTTCTATGCATAATATTATTGAAAGAATTAAAAAATTTAAACTACAAAATAAAGTAGATGGATTCTCTTGTACGGATAATCCACTTGCAAAATTAAAATACAACGCATTATTTGCCTCGCTTAAATTACAAATGGAATTTGAAAAACCTGTAATTGCAACTATGAGTATGAGAGATAGAAATAAGATTGCTTTACAATCTGATTTATTAGGTGCAAGTGATTTTGATGTTAGAGCTATTTTAGCACTTACAGGAGATCCTGCAAAAATGAGTGACCAACCACATTCAAAAGGTGTATTTGAAGCAAACTCAATCATGCTTTTAAAAATCATAAAATCTTTTAACTATGGAATGGATTTTGCTGGGCATCCTTTTAAAATTGAGCCAAAGCAAATATTTCCATTTTCAGTTGTAAACTCTTATGCTAAAAACTTCTCATCACTAGAAAAAAAGATGCATAATAAAATACAAAATGGTTCTTTAGGAATTATTTCACAACCTGTATTTGATATTGATAATGCTAAAAAATTACTTGAATCATTTGATAAAGCAAAAGCAGATGTCGAAGGTGATAAGAAAAAATCTCAATTAATTTTTGGATTATTTCCTATTACGAAACTTCGAACTGCTTTATTTCTTTCAGCACAAGTTCCAGGAATTCATGTACCTCAAATGTGGATTGACAAGCTAGAAAGTGCACATAAGATATCAGTAGAAGAAGAGTATAAAGTAGGAATGCAATTGAGTCAAGATATCTATAAAGAAATCAGAAAAATACATCCTAAAGTACACTTAATGACAGCAAATAAGTTTGATGTTGCTAATGAGATAATTTCTTGAGTTTAGCTTCTATTGATGTAGGTCTCAAAAGAATTGGAGTTGCAATTTGTGTTGGCTCAAATATAGTAACTCCAAAAGATGCAATTTTAAGAAAAAATAGAAATCAAGCAGCAAGAGATGTAAATACTTTTTTAAAAGAGTGGGATATTAAAAAACTAATCGTTGGATATCCAAGTTCAAGTGAAGATATGCAAAAAAGAATAAAGCATTTTGTAGCACTTTTAGAACTAGAGATTCCTTATGAGTTTCAAGAAGAAAATATGAGTTCTATTGAAGCAGAAGATTTAATCAAAGGTGAGATTAAATATAAAAGAGATGGACGTATTGATTCTATTGCTGCTAAGATTATCTTAGAAAGATATCTAAGCAGACAATAACTACTTTTTTAAGATATTGTTAACAACAGCTATTGCAAATCCTTCATCATGGGTTATTGAAACATGAGAATCTTTAATATTAAACTTTTTACGTACTTTCTTCTTATACTTTAGACAAGGAGCACCTTTAGGTGTTTTTGATATCTTAATATCATGAAAAGCACAATCAGCTCCAATACCTGTACCAATTGCTTTACTTGCTGCTTCTTTTGCAGCCCAAAAACCAGCAGCTGTTTCTGGTCTTTTTACTAATGCAATTTCTTCTTCACTTAAAAATTTCTCATAAGCACGTCTACCAAACTTTTCATACATTCTTTTTATTCTATTAATTGATGCTATATCTATTCCTATCATTTTAAACCTATTTTTCTTTAATTAATCTAGCCAAGAAGTAAAGTTTTTAACTTTTTAAACTTTTCTTCTACTTCTTTTATAGATAATTCTTTTGATTCTAACTGTTCAAGAACTTCGCAAACTTCACTTAGGGATACATTTAAACATGAATTTTTCAAGTAATGTGCTTTTTGTGATATTTTATCTTTATCTTGAGTACTAATAATATCTTCAAAATCCTTTATATCTTGAGTAATATTTAAATTAAATTTATCAATTATCATTTTTGCTATATTTTCACTAATTCCAAGTTTTTGAGATACTAAAGCTGTATCTATTTCTATTTTTTTAGATTCTATTTTATCTTTACTTTTTTTATTTAAGTAAATAGATAAAATCTTTAAAAGCTCCTGATTTTCGATAGGTTTACTTAAATAAAAGTCCATACCAGCTTTTAAATATCTTTCTTTATCACCATTTATCGTATTTGCAGTTAGTGCAATAATTGGAGTATATTTTTTAAACTCTTCTTCATATTCTCTAATTAATTTTAAAGCCCCTAATCCATCCATAACAGGCATATTTATATCAAGGAAGACTAAATCAAAATCTTCTTCTTTATATTTTTCATAAGCTAATTTACCATTTTCAACAATACAAGAATCTAAACCTAAATCTTTTAAAATCAATTCTATTAGTAATTGGTTATTTGTATTATCTTCTGCAACTAAAACTTTTCCAGTAAAATTGTTTTTTACTTCATGTATCTGAAAATCTTTTTTATTATCCTTTTCAATAGATTTTACTTCTGCAATAATGTTAAATATTTTTGAGCCATAAATAGGAACATCTAAATAATAATCCATTAAAGGCTTCATTATATTATTTTTTAATTTTTCCATATTTCCTACATATACAACAGGGCAATTAAGTCTCTTTTTTCTTCTTGAAAGCTTATCAAAAAACTCAGGATCACCAAAACAAAAAATCATATCCATATGATCTCTACTATCAATTTCTTCTTTTTCATAAATAGTTCCAAAATCTTTAAGTACATATCGTAAGTGATCTCTTATATTTTCAGTATCATTTACAATATCACATAAGGCAAAATCATATTTTAGATTTTTCTCTTCTTTGTTCTTTTTTGGTATTTCAAAGTCTAAATAAAAGAAAAATCTACTTCCTTCATTTTCTTTACTTTGTATTTGTATTTCCGACCCTAACATTTTTAGAATATTCATACTAATAGCTAATCCTAAACCTGTTCCTCCAAATTTTCTAGAAATAGAGCCATCTGCTTGAGAAAAAGGTTCAAATATTTTCTTTTGATACTCTTGTGAAATTCCAATACCTTCATCTTTTATAGAGAATTCTATTTTTCTGATATTATCTTTTTCTGATATTAAATTAACAGTTAGAGAAACTTTTGCATCTTTTGGTGTAAATTTTATTGCATTACTTAAAATATTTGAAAGAACTTGTTTTAACTTTGTTTCATCACTAATTACATAATCAGGAATTCTTTCATCTAAATTATAAAAGAATCTAATATTTTTTTGTTTAGTATTTATTGAATATAACTGTACTACTTGTTCTAATAAATCTAGAAGATTAAATTTTGTTTTTGAAATTTCAAACTTTCCACTCTCTATTTTAGAAATATCTAAAATGTCATTTATAATATTTAATAAAGCTTTTGCACTTTTTGAAATAATATTTGCTTTTTCTTTATTTTCATCTTCGAAAAGGGAAGAAGCCAAAATATCTGAAAAACCAATAATTGCATTTAGTGGTGTTCTTATTTCATGTGACATATTTGCTAAAAATTGAGACTTTGCTCTATTTGCTTGTAAAGCTTCATATTCTGACTCTTTTGCTTTTTGACTAATTTCTTCAAGTTCTTTACTTTTTTTAAGTATTTGTCTTATTACAAAAATTCCTAATATTAAAACAATCGTCATAATAAAATATGTAAATAAGTATTCAAGTTTTCTATAATAATCTTTTTCTTTTTTTATGTCTTTTTCTAATAAATCAATATTTTTCTTACTATCATGTAAAAGTCTACTTCCATTTTCTTTCATTCTAATAAATATTGTTGGTAGTTGTTTAAAAAAAAGCTTTACTTTAAAAACATCATTTTCATTTATATTTGTATGTTTATTTAAAGAATTAGAGAGTCTTATCTTCATAATATCTTCCATTTCCGAAAGTTTTAAAGTTAATTCATCTAATTTAGGGATAAGGTCAATTGCTTCAAAAGTATATTTTGTAGTATTCTTATTAACAGTAAAATTAATATTATCTGTAACAATATATGTTTCAAGTAAATTTAGTTTTATGTGATTTGTAAGAGTCCCACCTTCTTCTAAAATTTTAACAGCGTTTCTTATATCTTTTATTTCAGTTTCAATCTTTTCCTGAATAGGTTTAATAGCTTTTAATTTTGTGATAATACCCATTTTGTAATAGTTTGTTTCAATTGATCCAATCTCTTTTAGAATGTATTCACCAATTTTATATCTTGAATATTCATTTTTAACATTTGAATCTAATGTATTTACAATATTGTTAAAAATATTATGAATTGCAATAATTCCAAGATATCCTAAAACAAAAGTAATAATCAAAGCTGTTAGACCTTGATATATGATATTATTTTTCAACATCTAAAGCTGTTTTTTCAAAGTTTTTTATATCATTATCATCCAAAAAACCATATTTTTTGAAAACTTCTCTTCCTTCAGCTGATGCTGCATAATTCATAAATTTTTTTGTTAATTCTTTATTTTTAGATGTTGATAAAAGATTTAAAGCTAGTGCCGATTTATTAGAAGATTTATCATCTAATATTAGTGCATCAACTAAGTCTTTATTTTCATCCCAGAATGTTGTTGCATGCCAAGTTAAAATTAAGTCAGCCTTTCCTTCTTTTACGTAGTTCATTAAATTTCTAGAATCTGATGCTAATAATAAAGTATTTAAAACAGCATTTTGATATAAATTATGCTGAGATAAAACTTTTTTAGAAGCTCTACCTACACTGCTACTTTGATCATTTCCTAAGACTACATTTAAATTCTCATTTGCAAGTTCAGCTAAAGTAGCTTTTATTTTTAAAGGATTTCCTTTTTTTACTACTAATGAAAGTTTATTAAAACCTACAAATTTTGCATTTAATAAAAGATTATCTTTTAAGTTTTTTATTCTATACACTAAAGACCCAGGAAGATAAAGGTCTCCTAATTTACTTGATTTTATACTTTCATATAAATCTTTGCTTCCACCTTGCAATATATTAATCTCACAATTATTACTTTTTTCAAAATTTTTTGCTAATTCATTTACAGGCTTAACCATTGTAATACCTACATAAAATAGTAGTTTATTTTTTGAATTTGCATAAGAAAATGTTGAAAATAAAATGAAAATAATAAAAATAACTTTTAAAAATCTCATTGTGATAACCTTTATTTTTATTTAATTATAACAAATAACAAATTAAAACAGCTCGAAACTTATTGCTTTTTAAAAGAAATAAGTATATTATATAGATAAAAATAACTTATATGGAGTCTTCATGAGCTTTCAAGATATGACTATTGTATCAATAGACGACAATGAAAACAACCTTTTTTTAATTGAAGCAATTTGTAATGAAATGAATTTAAATGTAAAAAGTTTTATAGAACCTCTTGATGCATTAATGTATTGTTTACAAAATGATATAGACATGATATTGATTGATTATATGATGCCAAATATCAATGGTTTAGAATTTATTGAAGAATTTAAAAAAAATAAAAGTAATATTCCAATTATAATGATTACAGCAGCAGGAGATGATGAGAATATACATAAAGCTGCATTTGATTTAGGAGTTAGTGATTTTTTAAATAAACCTGTAAATGCTCCCGTATTTAAAGCAAGAGTCTTAAACTTATTATCAAATTATCAAAATAGAATACTTTTAGAATCAAAAGCAAAACTTTTAGAAAACGAAGTTGAAAAAGCTACAATCAATCTTATAAATAGAGAGCATGAAACACTAAAAATTTTAGGAAAAACAGCAGAGTACAAAGACCCAGAAACTGCATCACATGTAGCTAGAGTATCTCATTATTCAAAACTTTTAGCAAAAGAGTATGGACTTACAGAAAAAGAACAAGACTTAATATATTATGCTGCTCCTTTTCATGATTTAGGAAAAGTTGGAATTGAAGATAAAA
>Ga0193963_1000436_pt1 | contig 22127 bp, 21 predicted proteins | sample FB_6_MG_FD_140359 | JGI IMG/M metagenome (GOLD analysis project Ga0193963, IMG submission 140359) | Microbial mat bacterial communities from the Broadkill River, Lewes, Delaware, United States - FB_6_MG | ecosystem: Environmental > Aquatic > Freshwater > River > Microbial mats | place: USA...
AGCTGTTTGTACGCAGCCTTTTAGTGAGGTTATTTCTGAAATTATTGGTGTTATCTCAGAAGGAAGGTATTTTGCAGTTGTTTTACCTATACTTATTGCGGTGTAGCTTTTATCCCATTGGGAGTTTTGGAAAAAAGATGTTATTGTAGATGGAGAAGAAAAAATAATTATTGAATTTTTTGGTAATTGAATCTTTTGAGGATATTGGTGTGAAATTGTTTTATAAATAGCTTTATAGTCACAATTAACTTGATTTTTATTAAGCATACTAACTAAGTTTGATACAGTTTTATTTCCACCAACATATAGTACTTTTTTATTTTTTAATAAAGGAATAATTTCATTGGCAAATTCATCACCGTGTTTTTCACTTCCTGTGAATGTTAATGTACCATTATAATCTTTTAATATTTTAGCTGTTTGAGGGGCAATAACATATGATGGAATTTTTTTCCATGATGTTGAAATTTTATCAAGGTATTTAATGGCATTTTTTGATGTAAAAATTAATGCATCATAATCATTACAATTTATATCAACTTCAATTGGAACAATATCAATCATTGGTATATTTTTTGCATAACGAACGGTTTTGTCACTTAATATATAAATATTCTTATTTGTACTTTTAAAACCATTAATAAAGTTTAGGTATCTTTGTCTGAAACGAGTCCAAAGAGTATCTTCATTAAAAAGAACAATATCACGCTTTTCATCAATGAAAAATTGAATATTATTTTTAGTGAGACTGTATGTAGTTTTTATAAATTCTTTATATACTTGCTCTTTACTATATGCTTTATCTACAACTAACTTATTTGTAAATTTATCATATTCATAATATAATAAGTTTAGTTCATAAAGTAGTTTAGTGATATTTTTCATTGTTTTCTATCCCTTAAAATTAATTCACTATAATATCAAGTTTAGGCTATTAATTCAAGTCTTTTTTAGAAAAATATCTTACTTTATAATAGAATTTTATGAAACTAATATAATTAGGCATAAATATACTACAAAGTAGTATAAAAGTTATATATAATAGCACTAAAAAGGAAAATATTTTTGAAAAAAATTGATCTATCTATTATTGGAAGTGGCATTGGTGGTAGTCTAATTGCATCGTTAAATGCAGATAAAAAAACAGTTCTATTTGAAAAAGATCAAAATATTGGTGGTTGTGCAAGTACATTTAAAAGATATGGCAATTATTATAATGCGGGAGCAACTACTCTTGTTGGATATGAAGATGAACATATTTTAAAAGAACATTTTGATACTATAGGATTAAATCCTAATATCACTAAATCTAATATTGCAATAAGAGTCATACAAAATAAAAATGTAATTGATAGAATTAAAGATTTTGATCAGTTTTTAGACAATATTAATGATGTTTATCCTAATAAAAATAATAAATATTTTTGGAAATTTATAAAAGAATTTGATGAAAAATTCTGGAATCTGAAAAAGATTTATTTTGGAAAATTTTCAATTAATAACTATTTAAAAACTTTTAACTTTTTTATGGAACTTATAAGTACTTATAAAATGGATATTTTTAAAAGTGCAGATGGATTCATAAAAGAAATATTGGGTGATATTTCAATGGAGTATAGAAATTTTATTGATGCGCAATTACTCATTACGATACAAACAACCTCTAAAGATATTTCACTATTATCGATGGCATTAGGACTTAGTTATCCTTTTCATGATGTATTTTATGTAAATGGAGGAATGGGAAGTTTAATTGAAGATATAGTAAAAAATGTTGAACTTAAAAAAAATGAAGAAATTACAAAAATTATTAGAGGTCAAAATGAATGGATAATTAGTTCTAGGAAACATGAATATAAAACAAAAAAATTGATTTTAAATTCTTCAATTTACCAATGTGGTTCACTTTTTGATGATTACGAAGTGAAGAAATATTATGATAGATTTACTTTTAGTGATCAAAGTGCTTTTGTTGTTTACTTGACGCTTAAGAGTGATTATGATTTTTGTGAACATTATCAGTTCATTTATAATGATTTATTACCAAATTGTATTTCAAATTCTTTTTTTGTTTCATTTTCAAAAAAGGATGATACTAAATTATCAAGAAATGGATATAGTATCACTATATCTACTCATACAACAGCTAAATACTGGAAGTCATTGCAAAAAGATGAATATGTAAAAAGCAAAAATATTACAGAATCATTTATTTTTGAAAAATTTTTAGAATATTTTGAAGATATAAAAAAGGAAGATGTTAGTCAATTATTTAGCGCAACATCAACAACATTTAATAAATTTATTGGAAGGTATAATTGTGGTGGTAAAGCAATAGGTTTCAAAAATTTTATGCAACTACCTAGTTGTAATACCCCATTTAATGGCCTTTATAATGTAGGTGATACAGTTTTTGCAGGACAAGGGTGGCCTGGAATTGCTTTAGGGGTTGATGTATTAAACAAAGAATTAAATAAAGTATAATATAATGGGATAAACAGACATAAATCAAATACAAATCAATATTAATATAAGTTAAAATTAGTCAAAGTAAAAAGGCATATAATGGAACAAGTTGAACTTAAAATTACATTCAAAGATTGGCTTTATATTATTTCTATAGGTGCGTTGTTTGGCTTGTTGATTTCTTTGTTTTTTTACTTTCTTAATATTCAGTTTCAAGAGATATCTACAATTTTATTTGGTACTTTTAGTGCGATTATTATTACATTATTTTCATCTATTTTTATTACTGTTTCCAATAATTATATTTTACCAAATACTGATAAAAGATTTTGGTATTTTATTAGTTTTATATTTTCATTTGTAAGTGGTTCTTTAGGATTTTGGACAAGTTTTTCTTTATTTTATATATTTGATAGTGCTATAACAAATTTGATAGAAGCTTATAGTATACATCTTAGTCTAACAATAGGATGTTTAACATTTTTGGTTGGACTTGTTTTACACCAGTTTATTGAGATGAAATATAAAAATGAGATGATAAAGAATGAAATATTAAATAGTAAAATTAAAGCATTAGAAAATGAATTAAATCCTCATTTCTTATTTAATGCATTGAATTCAATGAGTGAATTGGTGTATATAGATCCATTAAAAGCTGAAAACTCTATTTTAAATCTATCCAAATTTTTAAGAAATGCTATTAATAAGCAAAGCTTAATTACCATTATGGAAGAATTATCTATGGTTCAAACTTATGTAGATATTGAAAATATAAGGTTTGATGATAAAATTAGATTAGTGATTGATATCAAAGATGAGCTTCAAATTATTAAAATACCTAAATTTTCAATACAATTATTAGTAGAAAATGCTATTAAACATGGCTATTGTTCTCAATCATTAAATATTATGATTGAGATAATCAATGATAAAATAATTGTATCAAATGATGGTATGAAGGTAAAAGATATCAATTTTGGTACAGGTCTTTCAAATTTAAAAAATAGATTAAAACTTCTTCATGTTGGGACATTGAGGTTTCACAAGAATGATAAAACAACATTTATAATATACTTAGGAAAAAAATAATGAAAATACTTATAGTAGACGATGAGTCTTTGGCAATATCGCGATTAGAACGATTGCTCAAAGATTTGCATTTTGAAGATCTAACTTCATTTCAAGAATCTCATTTAGCTTTACAACATATTTTAAAAAACAAATATGATGTTGTTTTTTTGGACATACAAATGCCTGGTATTAGTGGACTAGAGTTGGCAAACAAAATTTTAGAGATTGAGCCTAACACTTTCATAGTTTTCCAAACGGCTTATGAACAATTTGCTTTAGAAGCTTTTAAAAATGGTGGTGTAGATTATATTCTAAAACCAACAACAAAAGAAAATGTTTCTAAAGCACTAAGAACGGTATCTAGATATATGCAAACAAAAGAGGAAACATCTCTTAAAAAGATCATGGGGAAAAGTGGTGATGATATCTATCCTATAGCTTTAGATGATATTTATTATATTAAAGCTGATCTTGATGAAGTAATTATAAAAATAAAAGAAACACAATGTTATGTGCGTAAAAAGATTGGAGATCTTGAATTGTTATTAAAACAAAAAAATTTCTTTAGAATTCACAGATCAATAATTGTGAATGTTGATAAGATAAAATCAATGAATACAATCGAACAATCAAAATTGGAAATTAGTTTTAAAAATATTGATGATATTGTTACCAGTTCAAAAGATGGAGCAAAAGATTTTCGTGAATATCTAGAGAGAAGAAGTTTATAAAGGATATAATTTAGTTATAGAAACAATTATAAATTATAATTAAAAGAGGAGTTTCCCAATGTTAATCTCAAGTGATTTAATTTTAGAAAATTTAGATATCTCATCTTTATACAATATGTTTGATAATAGTATTGACCCCATTGCAATAACAAATTGTAATTGGGAAGAGGGTATAAAGTTTTTATATATTAATAAAGCTTTTTCTAAAGAAACTGGATATCTAAAAGAAGAACTTTTATCTCAAAGTCCTAAATTACTACAAGGTCCAAAAACAAATAAGAATTTTTTAATAGAATTAAAAAGAACACTTTTAAAAAATGAAAATTTTATAGGGCAAACTATTAACTATAGAAAAAATGGAACAAGTTATTGTGTAAAATGGTCAATATCTCCATTGAAAAATTCAAAAAACATCACTATTGGGTATATATCATTCCAGCGAATTATTGATGAAACAAGTTATATGCAGTATGAAAAACTTTTAAGTTCAATAGTAAATGTTACAAAAAATTTGATTTTAGTAACAAATCTTGAAGGAGTTATAGTTTATACTAATAAAGCGTTTAATGAAAAACTTGGTTATGATGAAAATGAACTTGTTGGAAAACATACTCGAATTTTAAAATCGGGACATCAAAATGCGATGTTTTATAAAAAAATGTGGGAATCAATTATAAGTCATGGTTATTTTAGTGGTACTTTTATAAGCGTCAAAAAAGATGCTACTTTGTTTTATGATAGAAAAGAGATATCTACGATCAAAGATAATACAGGAAGACCTATATATTATGTAAGTATAAGTAGTGATATATCGGAACAGGTTCAAAAAGAGGTTGAATTAGAAAATCAAATATATATAGATTCTTTAACCAATATATACAATAGAAAAAAGTTTGAAATAATAATGGAAAGAAAAATCAAAGAATATACTATTAATAATAAGTTATTTTCTCTAATATTATTAGATATAGACTATTTTAAGATGATAAATGATGATTATGGACATGATATGGGTGACTATATATTAAAAGAATTATCTCAAACATTACAAGATAATCTTAGAAGTAGCGATTTTTTATTTCGTTGGGGAGGAGAAGAGTTTGCTATTTTGATTGATGGTACAGTAGAAAATGCAAAACAACTATCTGAAAAATTACGAATAAATATAAAAGATAAAAATTTTCAATCAATTAAAATAACAGCTAGTTTTGGGATAAGTTGTATGAAAAATGCCAAGAATAAAGATATGTTATTTCAGCAAGCTGATAAAGCATTATACCAATCAAAAGAAAATGGAAGAGATAGAGTTGAAATTTATCCTCAACAAGTTGAGAAGAAAATAGATAAAAGAAAGAAAGAATATGAAAAAAATAGTTAAATCAACATATATTAAATGTACACTTGAAGAATTATTTGATTTTCACCTTGATTCAAATAATATAACAAAAATTACCCCTGCAAACATTAAGGTTGAACTTTTAAATAGTGATACTCAAACATTTGAAGGGAAGATTGTCAAAATTAAAACAACAAAGTTTTTTGTGCCTACTTATTGGGAGGTGAAAATTGAGAAGCTAGAAAAACCAAATATTTTAATTGATGTAGCAATGAAATCACCTTTTAAGTATTGGAAACATCAGCATCTATTTATAAAAAAAGGGAATGTTTCTGAACTAAAGGATATTATTGAATATGAATTACCTTTTGGAATTTTAGGTAAGATAGTAGAACCATTTATTGAGTATGATATAACTAAAATGTTTGAATATAGACATACTCAAACAAAAAAAATTTTAGAAAAAAAGTTTTAATTATAGGTTTAAGTTACATAATAAAGCTATTAAAATAATAGAAATTTTAATAAAATAAATAAAAAGGACTTTAAATGTTAAAAGAGATGTTACACACAGGTTTTGGAGTTGCTTCAGTAATCCATGAAAAGATAGAAGAAGAGGTTACAAAACTTGAAAAAAAAGGTAAAATTAAAAAGGATGATGCAAAATCTTTTTTAGAATCACTTGAAGAAAAAGGCAAAGAGGAAGATTCTAAAATAAAAGAACATTTAAAAACAACATTAAAAGAGATAATTGATGAATTAGGTTTGGCAACAAAAGATGACTTAGAAAAGTTAAAAAAGGAATTGAAAAAATAAAAAATTATTTAAAAAAATTAACATATTATAAACCATTAAGAGTTTATACTGTATTTGCTTTTTTACTCACGATATTTTTGGTAATTAAGAAAAAAAAGAGTTTTTTTTATTTAAAACCATTGAGTCCTATCAAGCTTAAATCTGCTTGTATAAGTTTAGGAGCTAGTTTTATTAAATTAGCTCAGGTTTTAGCTACAAGATCAGACTTTTTCTCAGAAGAGTACCTTGAACAATTAAGAGAATTACATGATCAATTGCCTTCAATGAAAGAGCATGAATTTCAGGAAATATTTACAAGAAACTTTAAAGATAAAAGTTTTAAAAGTATAGATAAAAATCCTATTGCTTCTGCATCAATTGGTCAAGTACATGTTGCATATTTACAAGATGATACTAAAGTAGCTGTAAAATTACGAAGAATAGATATAAAAGAGCAGGTGTATGCAGATATAAATATCATCTCATTTTTTAACAAGATTTTTAAGCCTTTATTTTCACACTACACGAAAAATTCAATTGAAGCTGTAATTATAGAGTTTTCAAAAATGATAAAACAAGAGGTGAGTTTAACGAATGAATTAAATAATCTTTTGAAATTTAGTTCCACTTATAAAGAAAGTGGTGTAAAATTTCCAACAGCATTTCCAAAGTATTGTAGTGATGAAGTTATTGTTATGAGTTTTGAAGAGGGTTTTCGTTTTGATGATAAAGAATCTATTTTTAAATATAATATAGATTTTAAAAAAATTATTACAACTTTAGTAGATTTTTATACAACACAAATGTTAATAAATGGATATTTTCATGCTGATCCTCATCCTGGTAATCTTTTAGTAAATAAAGAAGGTGAACTTATTTTACTTGATTTTGGGATGGTAAAGACTGTTCCAAATGATACAAGAATAGCAATTATCGAACTTATAAAAGCTGCAAATGAACAAGACTATGATGGATATATAAGTGCTAATAAAAGGTTAGGTACTATTGCATATGAAGCACCAACAGCACAATTAGCTGAGTTCACACAAAAAATGTTTGAAATATTTTCAAATGAAAATCTAGATAGTGAATCGATGCAAAAATTAGCTTTTGAGGTTTTAGAATCTACAAGAGATTTCCCTTTTAAACTTCCTAGTGATGCGATTTATATTTTAAGAGTTAGTGCTATTATTGAAGGACTTGGTACCACTTATATTGAAAACTTTAATGGTATAAAAGATATTTTACCTATTTTACAAACAAATATTCCAAAAGCATTGGGTGCAAATGATAGTATAAAGAGGACGATTGAACAAGAGATAAAAGATATTCCATTTACAGTGAAACATTTTAAATCATCATTAAAACAAATAAGTGAAGGGGAGCTAAATATACAAGTATCAAATTCTCAATTGCTTTGGATTGCAAAAGAGATAAAAGATTTTCTTAAACCTATTATAAATGGTTTTGCATTTATGTCTGCTGGTTTTTTTGTACTTTTATATGATACAAGTTTAAGTAGTTATGCTATTTTTTTATTTATAATAGGTTTTTTAAGAGTATTGTATAAATAAGATTAGATTATCTCTACATCTTTAATATCAACGCCTGATAATCCTTCCATTTTTTGTTCAACTATATCTAAAAATTCGGTTTTATTTTTTTCATCCATGTTATTTTCTAACATCTCAAGGATATATTTTATACCATTTGCATTTATTTTTTTAGCACTCGCAAGGTAGTGAGTAAACGCAATAAGTTTTACATCATTTATAGAGTAAAGTTTTTTATTTCCTTGTTCTTTCTTAAGGGGCAAAAGCCCCTTCTCTTCATACATTTTTAAAGTTCTTACTTTTGCTGTTAAAAGTTCTGCTATTGAACTTAGAGGTAATATATCTTTTTCATTATCTAATAGTGCCAATTTTTATATCCTATATTTTGTTTAATAATTTAAGTTCATTTGATAATCCTTTATATAATGATATACACATTATAAGAAGAACTGCCGTAAAAGGTAAGCCTGTAGTAACAGCACCAGCTTGTAGTGCTTGTAGTGCTTCTTTCCCACCTATATATAACAATGCACCAGCAATAAAACCTTGTAAAATTGCCCAAAATATTCTTTGTGTAACAGGAGCATTTGTTTTACCACCAGCTGTTATACTGTCTATTACTAGTGAGCCTGAGTCTGATGATGTAATAAAAAATACTAACACCAATACAATAGCTAGAAAAGATGTAACGGAAGCAAATGGTAAATTTTCAAGCATTTGAAACATTGCTAAAGAAACATTACTTATTCCATTTGATAGTTCTCCTACTTGAGAAGTTACTTGTTCTAATGCAGAACCACCAAAAATACTCATCCATACAATTGTAATAAGTGTAGGAATAATCAATACAGCAGAAATAAATTCTCGTACTGTTCTGCCTTTTGATATACGAGCTATAAACATTCCCACAAATGGAGACCAAGATATCCACCAAGCCCAGTAAAATACTGTCCAGCCATGCATCCATGAAGTATCTTCTCTACCTATCCAATTACTTAAAGGTATAATATAGGTGATATAATCTATTGAAGTTGAGAAAATAGTAGTAAAAATATGAATAGTAGATCCAGCAAGAAGTACAAACAATAAAAGTAAAATAGCGATGAACATATTTATGTTACTAAGAATTTTCACACCGCCATTTACTCCCCTTACAACAGAAAAAATAGCAATCATAGTTACTATAACAATAATTGTAATTTGTGTACTAATTCCAGAATCCATTCCAAATAGATAGTGTAGTCCACCACTTGCTTGTTGTGCTCCTAAACCTAAAGAGGTTGCAAGTCCAAATATAGTTGCCAATACTGCTAAAAGATCAATAATATGTCCAGGCCATCCCCAAATTTTATCACCTAAAAGAGGATAAAAAACTGATCGTATTGTTAATGGCAATTTTTTATTGTATGCAAAAAAAGCTAATGATAATCCCACTATTGAATAGATTGCCCAAGGGTGTAATCCCCAATGATACATAGTTGCACCCATTGCAGCATGAATTGCTTCTTTTGAGTTAGCCTCGATCCCTAGAGGTGTTTGAAACCAACCTGTATAGTAAGCAACTGGTTCAGCTACACTCCAAAACATTAGTCCTATTCCCATCCCTGCTGCGAATAACATAGCAAGCCATGACATTCTAGAAAACTCTGCTTGTGCATCTTTGCCACCTAATCGTATTTTTCCAACAGGCAAAAAGATAAGTGCTATACAAAAAAGTACAAAAATATTTGCACTTGTCATAAAAAACCAATCAAAATTGTTTATTGACCATACTTTTGCACCATTGAGTAGTTCTTTTGCATTTTCTGGAAATAGTAGTGTTAAAATAACAAATAACAAAATCAATACTGAACTTGTAAAAAAAACTGGATTATGTATATCCATACCAAAAGGAGTTACATTGTCCTGTCCTATTTTATAATCTGTATCATATTTTGTATTTTCTTTTTTATTCATTTTTATCCTTTTTGAATATTTTAGTATAAGATTTGTGAGTGTTTAAATAAGTTTAACTTAAGAGTTCTTTGAATGCTTTATTATTATATAATGCCTTAAAAGATTCTTCAGTGGAAAGCTCATCATGTAAATTGGGTGATATCTCAAGTGCCATTTTTATATCGTCTATAGATTCATTTATATTTTCTAATATCGCATTTGCACATGCTCTTTGCCAATATGAAAGTGCATAGTTACTATCTAATTCAATCGCTTGATTACATAAAGATAATGCCCAACGAGTTTCCTTGAGGTCAAGTAATACATCAGCTTTGTATGCTAATGGTTCAACATCATTAGGATTTATTTTAATGATTTCATCATATAAGTTAATTTTTTCTTGTAGATTTTCTTCTATCTCTGCTCTTCTCCAAAGTGAATTTATAGTTTCACTTTGACTAATTTTATCTTGATTTTCAGTAATCATCTCAAATCGTTGTTTTGCTTGATTTTCAATATCAAGTAGTCGTTGTTCAAAGTCTTTTGTAAGGTGTAATATTTTTGCTTCAACTAAATTTTCACTATTGTCTTTGAGCTCTTTGAGTGACTTAAATCCAACAAGAAGTAGTAGTGAACTTGCAGCTGCAATGATATAAAAAATATTATTGATAGTATCTGTTGCATATCTTACTGTTCTATCTGTAGTATTAAGTTGACTTTGTGTAATTTTAACAGTTACATCTTCTCTTAGTTTTTGTTGATTTGTTCTTAAATCTTTAAGTTCATCAAGAATATATCTTTCTACTAAAGGTCTATCCAATATAGAATTTTTAGGCTCTGTATTAGCAAATAGACTCAAAGTAGTAAATAAAGTTATAATAAGTACTATTTTCCTCATTAAGCTCTTGTTTGACCGTCGCTATATATTTTAAACTTATATGTAGTGAGTCCTTCAACTCCCATAGGTCCTCTTGCATGAAGTTTGTTTGTACTAATTCCAACTTCAGCTCCAAAACCAAACTCCCCTCCATCTGTAAATTGTGTACTTGTATTGAGATATACACAAGCAGAATCAATACTATTTAGAAACTTTTCAGCAACGGTATAGTTTTCTGTAATGATTGCATCAGAGTGACTTGAGCTATATTTTCTAATGTGTGCTATTGCTTCATCAATGTTATTTACAATTTTAAGACTTAATATATTGTCTAAATATTCTGTATTAAAGTCTTCTTCAGTAGCTACTTCTACATCAATAATTTTTTGAACTTCGCTACAACCTCTTAGTACTGTTGCATGTTTATCAAACTCTTGTTTGAGTTTTGGTAAAAATTCACTTGCTACTTCTTGATCTATAAGTAAAGTTTCCATTGCACCACAAATACCTGTTCTTCTACATTTTGCGTTAAGAGGTACATCAATAGCTTTTTTAGAATCAGCATCTTTATGAATATATGTGTGACATAAACCTTTGTCATGTTTAATAACAGGTACAGAAGAGTTCGAACTGATATATTTAATAAGCGCAGCACCACCTCTTGGTATAATTAAGTCAATATATTTGTCTTGTTTTATAAGATTTGCTACACCTTCTCTTGTATTATCAGGTATAAGTGAGATGATATTTTCAGGAAGGTTATTCTTTTTTAGTACTTCTTGTAGAACTTTTGCAATAATAGCATTACTATGTTGTGCTTCTTTTCCACCTTTTAAGATACATACATTTCCACTTTTAAAACATAAAGCAGCTGTATCACTTGTAACATTTGGACGACTTTCATAAATAATACCAACAACACCAATAGGCACAGTAACTTTTTGTATACTTAAATTTGTTTGTGTTTTCCAACCCTCAAGCGTTCGTCCTGTTGGTTCTTTTAGTGCTGCTATTTCTTTAATAGCTGTTGCCATACCTTGTATACGGTTTTTGTCTAAAAAAAGTCTGTCCTTAAGTGCAGAGCTTAAATCATTCTCTTCTCCACTTTTCATATCAAGTTTATTTTCTATTTCAATTAAATCACTATTTGAGATAAGAGCATCAGCCATATCTAGTAAAACTTTATTTTTTATATCTCCACTTAATGTTGATAATATAGCCGAAGATTCTTTTGCTTTTTGTAAAAATACTTCCATATTTATGCCTTGATATAACTACAACAATAGTCTGTTACAGTTTTAATTTTTAAATCAAATTCTGAATTTGCAGGAACATTAAAACTTTCAGGAGTATTAAGTTTTTTAAATTCTGTTTCTCCTGGAAGTCTTATTTCTAAATCTCCACTCATCATCTCCATAATTTCTGCTTCTTTTGTATCAAAAGTGTACTCACCTGGTTGCATTACACCTAATGTTTGTTTTGAACCATCACTTAAAAAAATTGTTCTACTTACTACTTTTCCCTCAAAGTATACATTTGCTTCTTTTATCATTGATATATTTTCTAGTTTTGTCATTTTATTTCCTTTTATTAATTATTTATATTTTTTCTTTTTTACTTATTTTTTTTGATGTAAAAAGAGTTCCTTTATTGTGAACACCATCAATCAAAAATTCTCGTGCGGCTGTTAAGTCATATCCACTACATAAAAACATCTCTCGTTTATTTTCTATTATGTACTCTGCTGCTTTTAATTTTGTAACAATTCCACCTGTTGCAAATTCTGAGTTTGGTGTAACCGTTTGTCCTAATTCCTCTTCTGTAATATTATTAACAATTTTTCTAATTTTTGCATCTTTATTTTGATGAGGATTTTTATCATAATATCCATCAATATCACTTAATATAATAAGAATATCTGCATCGGTATAATGAGCCACATGTGCAGATAATTGGTCATTGTCACCAAACAGCTGGTCTGGTGTTGTTGAGATGTCATTTTCATTTACTATAGGTAAGATATCATTTTTTAATGTGCGTTCAATGATATCTTGAAATATTTGAGTATGAACTCTGCTATCAAAATCTTCTTCTGTTAGAAGAATCTGAGATATATTTACATTAAAAATGTCAAATTTATTTTTATAACTACTCATAAGTATTGGTTGCCCAATTGAAGCTAGAACTTTTTTACTTGTTGGGATATTTCGATTTAGTTGTACGGCAGTATATCCAGCAGCTACAGCACCAGATGTAACTAATATAACTTCATATTTCTTTCGAGCTTCTGTAATAAGTGAAACAAGGTTTAACATCCTTTCTTTAGCAATATCTGTTATCTCTGTTAAGACAGAACTTCCTACTTTAAAAACTATTCTTTTCATTTGTATTATCCTTTTACAATTGTTTGTTCAATCGGATATTAATATACACTTATATACTTAAAAAAAAATAAAATCTTACATATTGTGTGTTAAAATATCTCATAAACTATGTAAAAAAACTACAAATTATAAAGTTAATATTGAATTGAAACATAAAAACTAAGTTTGAAATTTTCATCTTGTGAGATAAAATGGTTTTTATGATACATTGCATAAGAAGGTTTAGTAGTAGTTTCGTACCCGCTTTGTGGTAACCATTCATGATATACCCAATGTATAAATTTTAAAACATCACCATATTCACCAGATAAGTCAAACTTTGCATAAGTTCCTTTTGCAATTGTAAATTGTGGTAATTTATCATTGCTTATCTTTTCTGTACTTTGAGGAACAATACAAGCAATATATTGACATGAATAAAGAGGTGTGATTGTAGGATTATTATGATAAAGTGCTATTTGTTTGTAGTTTTCTATTTTGTTATTTAGAACCCAAGTATAAAGTTTTTGCCAAGTTTTTTTGATACCTATATCATAACCACTATGCCTTATATAATAACTACTCATAGTAGGCATTTCTACAATTTCTGGTTCCATATTATCAAAATTTGCTGTCGAAAGAAGTGCTTTAGGAAATTGTGAAATAATATTTTGAGAAAACTCTTTAAATCCTCCATTCTTCCACTCTTTAGGGGTCATTAGAAAACGCTGTTTAAATACTCTTGTAAAAGATGATTGTGAACTATACCCACATTGGTTTGCAATATCGGAAATTGTTGAGTATTTATTGGTTATAAGAAGATTTGACGCTTTTTGAAGCCGAATATCTTTTATATTTTCATAAATATTTTTCCCAAACGCATCTTTAAATATACGATGCATGTGAAATTTACTGATATTTAAATCAATACTAAGTTCATCAATATTGATGTCTGTATCAATATGTGTGTAGATATAATAGAGTATATCATTTGCTATTTTTGTTCTTCTATTTAGTGTTTCATTTTTCATAAAATAGATTATAACACAAACAGATTAAATATTGAGCAAAAATGAACAAAAATATTAGCAGTTTAGGTAAAGAATAAAATTTAAAATTGTTCTAAAATTACACTATTAAAAAAGGATGTAAAATGAAAACAACAGAAATTATGAATATTTGGAATAAATACTATAAAGAAGAAGTGTTATCACATAACCTTACTATTAAAGAGGGAATTGAAATGTTGGCTAATCAAGTAGGACTATCTTACAAACAAGCAATAAATGTTCTATACTGTTTCTAAATAAGCAAAATAATATTTAATATTGCTTTTTAATCTTAGTCTTGATATAATCTCTACTAAGATTCTAGAGTAGGGAAGTAATATGAATAGTTGGAAAATTGGAAATAAGTTAATTGCTTTAATTGTTGGTAGTTCAATCATTGGACTAGTTTTGGCTTTGGTCCTATTTGGATTACGATTAAATATTATTAAAGAACATGTTTACGATGATACAGCTGAACAACTTAAAAGAACAATTGTTAGCAAGGTAGATGCAAAGGCTGAAATCTGTATCACAAATGCAATATCAATTGCGAATGATAATACAATTGTAGAAGCACTAAAAAATAATGATAGAACTACAGCTATTGATGCGGTTAAAAGACTATCAACTGTTTTTAAAGAAAATACAAATTTTAAAAACATAAAAATACATATTCATGATAAAGACGGAAACTCATTTTTACGATCTTGGAAACAAGAAAAATATGGAGATAATCTTTTATCTTTACGAAAAACAATTAATGATGTACATACTTATAAAAAAGCCGTTGTGGGTTCTGAAACAGGACGACTAAATACAAGTATGGTGGGTGTTGCCCCTATTGTTGATCTAGATGGAAATTATGTAGGTTCTGTTGAGTTTAAAGCAGGGTACAATTCAATTATCAAAACAATGAAGAAAAATGATCATGCTTATGCCGTGATGTTATTAAATCAAGAAAATATTCGAAATAATCTTGATAGCGATGCTTTTGAAAAATTAACAAAAATTAGCAAGTACATTTTAAACCAAAAGACATATGATAAAGACTTTGTAAATTATGTAGAAAAAATTGATATTGAAGAATTAATTGATCAAAGATATATGATAAGTGATGGTTTTTTTACAACATTACTTCCTGTAGTTGATTACAGTGGAAAAAGCATAGGTTATTATCTTATTGGTGAAGATATTATTCATGTAGATGAGCTTGTTGCACAATCGCAAGATTTGATATATACAGCAATAGGATTTATTGTCTTAATATTAATTATTATAACAATTATTATTGCTGTTTTTTCAAGAAGAATTATTATCAAACCTCTTAGAGAACTAGATGAAGCAATTATCAGTATAGGTAAAAACTCAAATACTAGTGATAGAGTAGCTGTACAAAGAAATGATGAAATTGGACAGGTTGCTAGTAACTTCAATAAGTATCTTGATAAAATTGAAGAGGGTATCAAACAAGATACAAAAGTTATTGAAGAAGCTATCTCTATTGTTCATAAGGCAAAAGATGGTTTCTATACATATCAAATCAAACAAGTTGCTTCCTCTCAAGAGGTGGAACAGCTTAAAGTAAATGTAAATGAGATGTTAAATGTAACACAAAATAATTTGACAATGATTACTGAAGCTTTAATTCAATTTGGAAATGCAAAATATGATTATGTTATAGATGCAAAAAGTTCAGGCAATGTGGGATCATTAATCAAAGGAACAAACGCTTTAGGTGTATCAGTTTCTGAAGTGTTATGTATGGTTAATAATACAGCATTAAGTTTATCAAACAATGCAGATTCTTTAGCTGCAACAAGTGAGCAACTTTCATCATCATCTACTCATCAAGCAGCATCTTTAGAAGAAACAGCCGCTGCTATTGAAGAGATTACTTCGACTATAAATCAAACAGATGCAAGAACAAACAAAATGTTACAAATTGCAAATGAATTACAAAAAACAAGTGAAGATGATAATAAGCTTGCACATCAGACAGGTGAAGCTATGCTTGAGATTGATAATGCAACAGATGATATTGTTCAAGCTATTACAATCATTGATCAAATTGCATTTCAAACAAATATTTTATCTTTAAATGCTGCTGTAGAAGCTGCAACTGCGGGTGAAGCTGGTAAAGGTTTTGCTGTAGTTGCTCAAGAGGTGCGAAACTTAGCATCTAGAAGTGCTGAAGCAGCAAATCAAATTAAAAATTTAGTTAATTATGCAAGAGAGAAAACAGAAGAGGGTAAAAATACTGCTGATAAGATGCTTGATAGTTTTAAATTTTTAAATGAAAAAGTATCTGAAGTTACAACTATAGTTACAGGTGTAACAGAAGCAACACACGAACAAAAAATTGGAATGGATCAGATTAATTCAGCTGTAAATCAACTTGACAAAGCTACACAAGAAAATGCAAATGCAGCAGAGGTTGTTTCAACCAAAGCAACAGCATTAAGTAAACTTTCTAATGAGTTGATTTCTATTGTTCATAGAACAAGTTTTGATAAATCAAAAGGTGATTCTGTTTGTGATATAAATATGGTTTTTGATACAACTAAATTAAAACTAGATCATATTAAATTTAAAGAAACAAACTTTAAAGATGTTGGTGAATCAAAACAATGGACAGTAAAGAATCATCATGAATGTGATTTGGGAAAATGGATTGAAAAGAATTCAAATGAAGAGTTTACAAAAAATGGTGATTGGGATGATTTTCTAAAAGCACATGAACTTGTACATAATGGTGTTCAAGAGTTTATTGATGTTGATTCGAAAAATAGAAATGATTCTTCTTTACACACTATTGCAAGTAAAATTGAGGAAAATACAACAAAAGTTTTTGAGGGAATTGATAAACTTAAAAAACATAAATGTAATGATTTAAGAGCTAATAAAGCATAAAAAATCATATATTCTCGATAACTTAACTATTTCATAGGATAAAATGTTATTCTATGAAATATACTCAAATATCAAATTTGATAGACAAACAAATTTTGACTATGAAAAATCAATTAAATTTAGTATAATAAAAATAAAAAAGGGCAGCATTTATGAAAAAAGCTATCGTTCTTATGAATATGGGTGGACCAAATAATTTAGATGAGGTAGATGTATTTTTAAAAAATATGTTTAATGATAAGTATATCATTGGTGCACCACAACCTATACGAGCTATGATAGGCTGGATAATTCGTAAAAAAAGACTCAAAGAAGCACAACACAATTATAGTTTACTAGGTGGCGTTTCTCCAATTGTAGGGCATACAAAAAGACTCATTAGAAGACTTGCAAAAGATGTAGATGCTGATGTATTTCATGTGATGAGATATACTCCACCTTTTGCAAATGATGTGATTGCTAAAATAAAACACTACGATGAAATATATGCTATTCCTATGTATCCACATTATTCAAGTACTACAACAAAATCATCGTATGAAGACTTACAACGATTTGCTAAAATGTATGGTGTTGCAGACAAACTCAAAACAATTGATGCTTATTATGATGATACAATCTACAATAAAGTAATTGTTGAGAGAATCAAAGAAGAGTTAACAAATGCAAATAGTGAAGATTTTACTTTGATATTTTCAGGGCATGGGTTACCTAAAAAAGTTATTGATAAAGGTGATTTGTATCAAAAACATATCTTAGCAAATGTTGAAGCAGCTAAAAAAGAGTTAGAAGCACAAGGTATAAAATTCAAAAGTATTGAAGTTGCTTATCAATCAAGATTAGGACCTATGGAATGGTTACGACCTTATTTAGAAGATAAGTTGGCTGAAGTTGTAAAAACAAATAAAAAAGTACTGATATACCCTACATCATTTACTGTTGATAATTCAGAAACAAGTGGTGAGTTAGATATTGAGTATAGAGAAGTGGCAGAAGAGTTAGGGTTTGAAGACTATCGCGTTGCAAAAGCTCCAAATCATCATCCTCTTTTTCTAGAGTGTTTAAAAAATATTTACAAAAGTATGGAGTAGAGTATGAAAATAGGTGTATCATCGTGTCTTTTAGGAACACAGTGTCGTTATGATGGCGCAGGAAGTAAAGATGGTTTTGTTGTTAATGAACTTGCAAAATATTTTGAGTTAGTGCCTTATTGTCCTGAGGCTATGGTATTTGGAACACCTAGAGAATCTATACGATTAGTTGATGTTGAAGGTGAAATTAGAGTTATTTCAAATAAAGAACATAAAGATGTAACAAAAGAGTTAAAAGATATCTCTGAACAACTAGCACTTGAAGCATTTGAAGAAAATCTTTGCGGTTTTGTTTTCAAAGCGAAGTCACCATCTTGTGGTATTGAGCGTGTAAAACTTTATGAAAATAACAGTAATATGTGTGAAAAAAAAGCTGTTGGATTATTTGCAAAAGCTGTTATAGATAAACAACCATTACTTCCAATAGAAGAAGATGGCAGACTCAATGATCCTTGGTTAAAAGAAAATTTTTTGATGCAGATATTTGCTTTTTCAGATTTGCAAAAGTTTTTAGATAATAATCCTTCGTTTAAAGATTTAGTAGAGTTTCATACAAGTTATAAGTATCTTGTTTATGCAAAAGGGCAAGAGTCATATAAACACTTAGGTTCAATTGTTGCTAATCATGATAAAAGAGAGCTAGAGAGTGTTTTAGAAGAGTATAAAATAGCATTTTTAAAAGCTATTTCACAAAAAGGAAATATAAATAAAACATATAATGTCTTACTTCATATCTTTGGATATTTTAAAAAACTGATTAATGCAGATGAAAAAGAGCATATTTTAACAGCCTGTCAAGAATATAAAGATGGAATTATTCCTCTTATTGCTGTTGTGAAACTTCTGAATTTATATGTAAAAAGATTTGATGATAAGTATCTTAAGGTACAAAAATTTTTAAATCCATATCCTAAAGAGTTGGCACTCAGAAGTGATGTAAAAGCTTATAAATAATGAAACAGATTCTTTGGTTTAGAAGAGATTTAAGAGTAGAAGATAGTGCACTTTTACACTACGCAAATGGTGAAGTGTTGCCTATTTTTATTTTTGATAAGAATATTTTAGATAAGTTACCAAAAGATGATAAACGAGTAACTTTTATCTATGATGCTGTTTTAAAGTTAAAGAGTGATTTGCAAAGTTTAGGTCTTGATTTGGCAATATTTTATGGATATCCAAAAGAGATATTTAGTACTTTGCACAATGATTTTGATGAAGTTTTATGTAGCTGTGATTTTGATAGTTATGCTATTCAAAGAGATAAAGAGATAGAATCAATCTTACCAATGCAACGCTACTACGATAGTTTTTTAATTCATCCATCACAAGGACTAAAAGCTGATGATACACCATATAAAGTATTTACCCCCTTTTATAAAAATCTTATGCCATTGTGGGATTGTGACAAGATAGAAGAGTATACAGTAGGAACAAAAATAAAACTTTTGAACTATAAGTTTCCAAATATTCCTACACTTAAATCACTTGGTTTTCAAACTCAAGCTCTACCACAATTTCTTTATCAAACAGCACAAGAAGTACTAGATGTATTTATTCCAAAACTATCAGAGTATCACAAGGCAAGAGATTATTTTTATATGGATGGTACTTCAAATTTAGCTGTATATTTACGATTTGGTCTTATTTCACCCAAGCAAGTTTTTAATAGAATTAAAAAATATCCAAATAGTGAATTTTTTATAAGAGAACTTTTTTGGAGAGAATTTTATAGTTATATTTTATATCATTTTCCTCAATCAGAATTTGAAAATTTTAATGGAAAAGATATTGTTTGGAAAGAAAATAAAGAGCATTTTAAAGCATGGTGTGAAGGAAAAACTGGTGTTGCTATAATTGATGCAGCAATGCAACATCTTAATAATACAGGAATGATGCATAATCGCCTTCGTATGATAGTAGCTTCTTTTTTAACAAAAAATTTATTTTTGCCTTGGCGTTGGGGTGAAAAATATTTTGCATTAAAACTACTTGATTATGAGGCAAGTTCAAATATAGGCTCATGGCAATGGGGAGCTAGCACAGGTGCTGATAGTGTTCCATATTTTCGAGTTTTTAATCCTTATACACAAAGTGCAAAATTTGATAAAGAAGGTTTATTTATCAAGTCAGTTTTGAGTGAATTAAAAGAATCTGAACCAAAACGATTTCATAAAGAAAATGCACTTCAATCAGATATGTTTTTACATTATCCTCCTCTAATAGTAAATATTAAACAGTCAAGACAAGAGGCTATTGAAGCATTTAAATAGTATCATTAGGAAAGAAATTATCTTAGGACAATATGATGATAAGAGAAAAAATAAATACTTTTCATTTAGAAGATATAAAAAATGGTATACACCCTTCTGTATTTTTTGAACATGAGAACTATAATCTTTTTATATTAAGACTACCACAATTGGAAAATGATAAAGTAACAATCTTTAGTAAAGCTTTTATTATCGAAGATAACAGTTATTACTATTATGATAAAACTACTTCAAAATTTGCCGATTTGAAAGATATGCAAGGTTTTTATAAATTTTTAGATAAGTATATCGATACAACTCTAAAGATTATTTCAAATCGATTTGAAGAGATTGAGGCTATTGAAGATGTTTTTTATGAGGGAAAATCTATTAAAGATTTCAATCAACAATGGTTTTCATATAAAAATGATTTGGTACGAATACATAGGCTTTTATTTAAAGCAGTTGAAGTGATATCAGATTTGATTGAAAACTATCAATCACAGAAAGAGTATCTTGAGAGGAACTTTGAAGATATTCAGGAACATTTACAAAGAGGGTACAGAAATTCGGGACTTCTTTTAGAAAAGTTAGATGCATTACACAATTTTTATGTTATGCAAAATAATGAACAAATGAATAAAACTATTTATATACTAACTATTCTTTCTGCTATTTTTTTGCCATTGAATTTAATAGTTGGTTTTTTTGGAATGAATACAACTTCACTTCCTTTTACTGTTGATATAGGAGGAACATATAAAGTACTTGTGTTATTAGGAACAGCAAGTGTTATTGCTATATTTGTTACCTTAGTATTGAAAAATAAATACAAATAAAATAAAGAGATATGAAATAATTAACAATGGAAATATTATGCATTACTTTAATAATTTGTTTATGTGTGGTTGTGATATACAAACAACAATTTTATAAATCCTTATATCAAGATTTTACTGATGGTATCTCAATAATTAGTGAAAATAAAATTATTGATTGCAATGATACATTAGTAAAGTTATTTGGTTATGATAATAAAAAAGAATTTTTATCAGTACATCCTCTAAATTTAACACCAGCATTTCAACCTGATAATTCTTTATCATGTGACAAAGCTCAAGAGATGATGGATATAGTTGAAAAAACAGGAAAATGTAAATTTGATTGGGTGTTTTTAGACAAAGAACAGAATGAAAAATGGATAGAGATTGATATTTTAAAACTCAAAAAAACATTTTTTTCTAAACAAAAATTTTGTATGGTGTGGAGAGATATTGATTTACGAGTGAGCGTACAAAAAAAACTAGAGAATTTTAATAGTAATCTTGAAGATATTGTGCATCAAGAGATAAAAAAAAATAAGGAAAAAGAAAAACAACTTGTAAAACAATCAAAACTAGCACAATTAGGGGAGATGATATCTATGATTGCACATCAATGGAGACAACCCCTTGCTATTATTTCATCTTCAGTTATCGATTTACAAATGAAAATGGTTTTGCAAAAAAATGATAAAAAACTATTGTCTTATGTCGAAAAACATTTATCAGATACCGAGAGTTGTATTGCAAGTTTAACTGAAACTATTGATGATTTTAGAAACTTTTATAAACCAATAAAATCAATGCAACAAACAGATTTATCTTTGATTGTTACAAAAGCGTATGCTATGATAGAAAGTTATTTTAAGACTTGTAATAT